>Ga0123342_1005235_pt1 | contig 19033 bp, 11 predicted proteins | sample Turbeawhitnodule_FD_89960 | JGI IMG/M metagenome (GOLD analysis project Ga0123342, IMG submission 89960) | Root nodule microbial communities of legume samples collected from Mexico - Turtle bean Mexico white nodule | ecosystem: Host-associated > Plants > Roots > Nodule | place: Mexico: Nepantla... | reverse complement strand
TTTTAAACCCTTCCCCCCCCCCCCCCCCCGGTCTAGTTTAAAGCCATACATTCTTACAAAGAAGCCTTCACCAAGTTAAAGGAATACCTGGCTAGTACATCTCTTCTTCAAGTTCTTACATGCTCGTTGTTGATCGACCTAAATCGTGCTTACCTTTTAAATTTACAAAGGTAAAGAAGTAATTCAAGATGAGGCACATTCTTGCCTATTCAAAGACGCCTCAATCAAACCAACGCACCTCAAGTTGGCTTTTTTTGGGAAAAAAACCCAGAGCAATGGACGTCACATGACTTGCGTTTGTTTAACATAATGTAGTCCTTTATCGCCTACATTAGTGTTCTTGAACCAAAAGATAAACCCCAAAAATATGCCAACAAGGAGCCACTTTTACCGTTCATGGATATCATCTTTCCTCTATCCAACACCAAATTTTCACTGTGAACATTACTACCCATTTTACTCACTTCAAATAAAACAACATTTTCTATCTCTTTGCCCATGTGTCTTCTTGTGTTCTACCCAAACAGTAAAGGATTCCACCCCTTTATTGTTGTTTCTTAAAAATGGGGAGAATATAATGAGATGGAAAGACATAAAGGGAGAGTACAAGTTAAGGGGGAGCTCTCATAAAAGGAAGAAACACAATTTTTTGAAGAGGCATATTAAGCTGATGAGTTTTATATTTTTACAAATATTAAGCTCAAGCTTATGAGTTGTAGAATTTTACAAATCTTAAGCTTAAGTTGATGAGTTGCAAATTTTTACAAATCTCAAGCTTAAGCTCATGAATTGCATAATTTTACAAATCCTAAGCTCAAGGTGATGAGTTGTAGTTTTTTTACAGGCTTAGGAAAGACCATTTGAAGGTGATGAGTTATTTTTTTATTAATTTGATTATTTTTATGCTTAAAACTTAACATAATATATTATAAAGTTAAAGCTTGATCTTATGATTGAAGTCCTTTTTCTCATCTTTTCGAACACATTATATTATATACTCAATTGATTAAAGATTATATTTTAGGTATAATTACCTTATTCGTCCCTACTTTCTAGGGCAATAGTCAATTTAGTATAGTGGTTTCTAAAAGAATCAATTTAGTCCCTATGTTTTTTAAAATGTATACAAATTGGTCCTTTCCGTTAAGTCGCACCTTATAGTGTTAAATATTGTTTATCTCGCAGAGAGATGTGATTGAGAAATATGATGTGTCAAGATTAGGGTTGACGTGGCAGTTGAATTAACAATGACTTGGTGTTTCTCCTCTCCCTCCCCAACCCTCGTCGTCGCCACCACCACTGACTGTCTCCTTCACATTCCCCCCTTCTTCCTTTTCTCGTTCCTCGTGCGATCATCGTCGTGGAGTCTCTGTTCGACACGATCAACGTCTGCGACCTTCTCTCAGCGCACAGGACCTCTTAGACCCAACTTCCCCTCTAACAGCGCCCGATTTGTACCTCCTGATCTAGCACCTCGAGTCGCAATCCCTCCAGATCCGCTCACAGACCCATTCCTACCTCATCTCACATCGCGAAGACTTCGCTCACCTCTTTTCTCTCTGCAACGATGTTGTTTTGCAGACGCGCGAGGTAACCAACGACGTTGCCGCCATCATCCATCATCCAACTCCTTTTCGATCGGCCAATCGATGCCGAGGTGCGCGAGGTTGTGTCGGAGATGAAGGTGAAGAAAGAGGAGCTAAAGGTGAAGAAGGAGCTGCTAGGGTTGGTTGGAACTGTTGTGGCGTTGAACCAGAGATTAGAGAGTGTGAGGGAAGAGTTGAGGAGTGACAGCGGGCGATGGTGGTGGTGTTGACGACGAGGGTGGGGGAGGGAGAGGAGCACCACGTCATTGTTAGTTCAATTGCCACATCAGCCTTGATCTTGACACGTCACATTTTTCAATCACACCTCTCTGCCACATAAGCAACATTTGACGTCGTAAGGTGCGACTTAACGGAAATGACCAATTTATATACATTTTAAAAATCATAGGGACCAAATTGATTTCTTTAAAAATCATTATACTAAATTGACTATTGCTCTGGAAAGTAGGAACGAATAAGGTAATTAAACTTATATTTTATTAATATGATCAAAATAATGAAAATTCATAAAGTTTGACAATTCCTTAAACTTATGTTATATGATATTTTATCTGAAAGTTTGTTGGTGTTAAAAATGTTTGTGAAAACCTGTTCTTGTTGTCTCTATGAAAACTTCATGCTTAAAATTTATTGTTTTAAACACAATAAAAGAAAGTGAAAGATAATATTTATTTATATTTCCTTGCGTTTTTTTTACCTATTTTTAAGTATTCATATTTTTTTTTCTTTTGATCTATCATATTAACATTTAATTATTTATTTCACTATAAATATTATAGGAGTTTGTTACGGGTCACTACTAAGAAATAATATGGAAAAAAATATGGAGGCATCACCATAAAGAAGAATGGATCATTGAAATTAAGTCTCATGATGACGATATGAAGCATCAAATATTATCGTAAATTATTTTTATAATAATCTTATTACCTTGTATAAAATAATTTAAAGTGTTAATTTTTTAAAATTGTGTAAAATTAAATTAAAATTGTATTGTTAATTAATTTATATGTTAATGAGATAAAAATGAAATTTAAATCTAATTCAACTTCACATAACAACCAATTTAATAAATTTAATAAAGTGAGAATTACATTACATTTACTTGTGGGATCAATATCTCAACTAGTACAATTATTTGTTAGGTGTGAAATAAAATTTGATCCATGTGTTGTCTATGTATTTATTTATTTTACATAACTATAGGTTTTTATTATAAGTGATAGTATATTTATATATCATCATTTGCCTAATAGGTAAAATTCAGCTTCAAAATGCTATGAATTGTACCAAAATTATGTTGAACCATGAAAGCAGAAAGGTTGAGAAATTTTGGAGTCATTTTAAACATGATAAATGTTTCTTTCTATATATTTATGATGTTTGAATTATTTTACTCAATATGTAAACATATTGGGATTGAACCAAGATTCTGATACTCTCAAGAAATTTTGTGGATGTGGTATTAAATCTTTGGAAGCCTTAAACACATTAAAGAAGGTATAGTTATCAATTTTTTGCTTACATATAACTCTTTGTTAATTTCTTTTTAGTTTTGCATATGTAACTAGAACATTTAAACATGTGAGTTGCATATTAATTAATTATTATATCTATAATTCTAAATTTAAATATTATAGGGTAGGGGTTGTATTGTGATGACAACTATTAAAGAGATTATCTTTGTTGCAAGTCATGTATTCTTAGTCTTGAATGAAAAAGTAAATGTTTTTAAAAGGTTATTAAGACATTTAATGTTATTAAGTACTCATCATGTTCTTATGTTATTTTTTAATTATTATTTTTAAAAATTATTATTATGAGTTCTTTATTATTTTTATTTATTTAATTAATAAGGGATTAAGGTAAGGCTTAATAATGACTCGAACTCTCTGAAAAATTTTATGTTTTTTTTTCCGCGATGCCAATTTTTATTTTCTCTGTGGCAAAATGATGTCGATTGATCTTAGGATTGATCATTAGGTGACACTTTGATATTTATGATTGTGATTTTAAGACAGTTAAGAGTGAAAATCCAAGGAAAATCCCCACTGGGCATTAACTTAACCAAGTGGTTAAATAGATGTGAAGGTTCATTCATAACGGCAAAAGGAAAATAAAATTATATGGTGATAATTATGACAAATATGGTGCGGAATTGAACAAACAATAAAGGAACAAAAGAGAAAACCAAATTGAAATTCAAAGAAGCAAAACTAAGAACAAATTTAAGATAGAATGTAAATGGATAAATGGAAGAGATGATGAAAGAAGAACTTAGGGATGGTGAAGCAAGGATGAATCACGCTACTTGATGGGATGGAATCACTAAGATGAGTGAAAGGAGACCGCCACTTGGGAGCTTCATATGTCACAAGATAAGACTAAATTTGGAGGAGAACACTCACTACTCACACAAAAATTGTGCAAAATTTCTTTACTATAATTTCAACTTGTCAAATACACTAGGTAGGCCTCCTATTTATAGATGAAGGAGCCATGGAGAACAAGCTAAAAGGGTAAGATGGAAAAAGGGAAAAAATGGGTAGTCTTAGGGTTTGACTAAGTAAATCCCGTATCCTTGGCTTGTCCTTCTAGAAATTAGGTCAAAATGCTTTCCAAATAGGCTAGGAACGAGCTAAAATGCTACCCACACCCCCTATTATGCTTAAGACACTTTATTCTAACTCATTTCTACTATTTGGACCCCTCAAATGAGTCCAACTTATTTACGACATTTTATAAACATTTAAGAAGACCAGCAAGAAGAACTTTTGATATTCTGGTTTGTAGCTTCTTCTTCTGTTGATTCTTCCTCAAGGTTTGGTGGGACTCGACTTTGTATATTGAAATGACTGACCTTTTTGTGTGGTGTTTGATTTGTCCTTAGTAATCCGCTGATTGTTTTGGTTTGTATCACAAAATGCAATGTTCACTATGGAAATTCTGATTTAAATAACTTTTTAACACTATACACAATTCATAAGAATAATTAATTTTAGAAATTAAGTTTGGTTCATTTACAGAATAATAATGAAGATATTCCAACTAAAAAAATTGATTAGCAAAACCATGCTCTTTTAAGGTTACTATTGGGAACACATGTGCGAGAACACCTTATCGCATCTATATATTCATATTTTTTTATTTTTATCATTTATGTTTAATATTAAAATTTGAATAAATAATATTATTATTCATACACTTATATTAATCTTATAAATTTATAGTACATTTTAGACACAAATTATCTAAGTGTACCTACTGATATATTTTACAAATATATTAAAACAGAAAAGTAGTTTCCAAAACAAACGGATCAAAACTCAAAATCAAACTGTTTTGTGATTAATTTGAATCAAATTGAAAATTAAAAAAGTAATAAGAAGCATTATGCTATAATCAATCCGTTTAAAAACATTCAACATAAAGTCAATCACAAATTTCATAAATTCAAAACGGTATAACAATTGAAAAAAAGAGAGTCTAAAACAACAACGTACCAATTTCTCCACTCTCTCAAAATAAAGTGGTCCACATCTAGCAACTGTTAAATGACAATAAATAAAATAATTTTTTAAAACTAAAAAACTACTTTGTTAACTGCTGAAATTACAAAATGACAAAATAAACAAAATAAATTAATAAAATATTAATAAAGATAAAATATGAACAAATTTGTGTAAAAAAAACAATTATAATGAGTAATCTCCTATATATATAAGTACAAAGGTATAGATTATAACAATAAATATAAATTATTTTATTTGAATTTTTTTCTTTCCTCTCTAAAAATCCCACTATACATCCACACAGAAACAACCATAATTACATTTTTTTCAAAAGTTTTGTTTATTTCATTAGTTATTGTAAAAATCATGTACCACGAAGAAACATCTAAAAAATGTCTTACGTAGAAGACAAACTTACAATTATTTTTTGTTTGTTACTTATAATAAAACCATTCTGATTGAATTTTAAATAAAAATGAAATTTTAAAAATGACGATAACACTTTTCTAAAGACATTTTTACAAACTCAAAAGAGAAAATAATTAAATAGAATGAGTTTCATATTATTTTATAATTTTTTAATATTTTATTAATTATGGGTAAAAAAAATATTTGATGAAGTTGTAATAATTAAAATTTATTTAACATTACAAATTCAATAAAAAAATAATTAAATAAGATTTAAGTTTCATTATTTTTTAATATCTTATCAATTATCGGAATTAAACCAATATTTTTTCGTTTGACGACGTACAACCAATTATATATGATAATTAGGTAACATTTGAGACTCTTAATCATTGCAACATATGTGACACCGCAATAAACTAAAAATTCATCTTCAATTGTACAATCAACATTAATCATGAAAAATATTATATACAAAAGAAGAAAATATAATGAAACATGCTTTTTTTTTTCTTTGCCTTGCCGCAAAGAGACTTATCAAATCGTTTATATCCTTTACCACCATCGTCAACCACTTTCCCTCCATATTCCTGCAATATCGTCATCCTCCTTACTTTTAACCTTCCCAATCAAATCCCAAAATCAAACATTTTTTTTTATTCACAAACAAAACTACCAACTTTTCTTATACTCTCTAATGGATGTAGAAGCACATGCAACCTTTTTTAGAGAATACAACACTCACCGAATCCGAATTACACACTGCTCTTAACAATGTTCCTTCACATTAGAACCTTGCGACACACACATGAAATAGTGCCTTGGGGTTCAGTGTCTTCCTCTTTATACTTTCTTCTAATTGAAGTTTCTCTCTGTCAGAAGATTGTGAATAATTAATTAAAAAAAAATGGGAAGAAGACAAACTCGTGGGAAGAAGACGAATTTTTGTTGCTGCTTTTGAAGTTTTTCCTTCTCTTCTTCCTATATTTTGCTCTGAAATTTATCCATCTACAATTAACAAATAAACAAAACATCAGTATAGCATATAAAAAAGTGAAGTTAAGAAAACAATTGTTAAGAGGTGGTCTTTTAATCTGAATTTCATAAAAGGTGGTACAAACCCACGATTTCTATTTTGAAGGTGGTCTTTTAATCTGAATTTCATAAAAGGCTAAAATGACTGAACTATCAAAAAGCAAAACCTAAAAGAAGAAAATATAGAAAAAAAACCGTGATGACAAATAATCAGAAAATCAGATTGGAAGTAAATTTTTTGTGAAACCTAAGGAAATTAAGTTTTGTTCATTTGCATAATCTACCAAATGGTCAAGTTATAATAATGAAGAAATTTCAAATTAAAAAAAAATTGATTAGCAAAACCATGCTCTTTCTTTAAGGTTAGCGAAAATACAGGCGCTTACGCGTATGTGTATTCATATTTTTTATTAAATTTAAAATTGATAACTGCTTTTTATAAAATGGTAGAATATTAATTTTAAAATTAAAAATGAAAATCAGTTTCCAATTAATTATAAAAATACTTAGTTATTTATTAAATGCTTAAAAAAATAATAAAATGATGAAAATATATAAGATAAAACAATAAAATAAATATTAATATAAAAATAAAATTGATAAAAAAAAGAAATTAAAGAGAGGAATCCTATATTAAGAAGTTAACTACATATTTAAATGTTAATTCTAGGTAATATATAATGCAAAATCAAATTATAGCAACTGATAAAAATAAATGCAATAAATTGTAAATATACCAAAATTAGTGCTATATATATATGGTTACGTTTAATTTTTAAATACTAATAAATTATCAATTTATTAATATTTTTTATGAGAAAAGGAAATTAAAATTATATCCCTGTGACTAAACTAAATTACATTTATATTTCTTCCTTCCTAGTTTTGGAATAAAAATTTGTCACAATGGTCTCAATAAAGTGACATTCCAACTTTTTTAGTTTTTAAATAGACATTCACTCTTCTATTGCTTTTAACAAATGACATTACCATTATTTTATTTTTAATAAAGCAACACTCATTTCTCTTGATTTATTTAAAAATACCATATATAATAAAAATTAAGTAAAATATTATAAAAATTAAAAATTAAAGTTTCGCAATATAAAAACTAAGGAAACTTTTATAAATAAAATGTTTTAAAAATAATTTTTTATGAATATAATAAGAAAAATCAATATTACTTTAGTAAGAATATGAACACGTTAATGTCATTTATTAAAATCATCAAGTAAATGTACATTTAAAGACTAGATGTCATTTCATTAAAAACATGTAGATCACAAATGTTTATTTTAAAACTAAAATGGTGACTATCATTTTTTATAACTTTAAAGAAATAATTTTTATATTTATCTTTTTCATAAAAAGTATTAATTATATTAAAAAAAAAAAATTTTTAAGAATTAATTGTGAATATATATATATATATATATAAAATTTGTCGTACATTTACAATTTCTTTTTATCAACTATTACGTTAATTTTATATTGATATAACCTCTTTTTGTAAGAATATAAGAAAAGTAAATATGTATTTATAATGTATTTAAAAGTATAGAGTATAGTGTGAGTATTATCTTAGTAACAGTATAAGAAAGGTAAGTATTTATTTCAAAACTATACAGAAGATATGGGTGCCATTTAGTATATTCTTATTAGAGGTAAGTATAATTTTCCTTTACAAAACATAAATTCTAACGGCCAATTTTATTTAAAATAAAAATGAATAATTAATAATTTTAATTATTTTTATTTGTTACTCTAAATAAAAAATAAAAAAATATTTTCACAATAATTATCTAAATTTTAATTGACCTGTAAAAAACAATTTTATGATATAGTAAAAATATGATTTTATTATATACAATATTTTAAATAAGCCTGCCCAGGGATGAACATATTTTGGTTATTTCTTTATTTGATAACTAAAATGATTTACATAACATAATGAATGTTCTTATAGTTTCCTCTCTTCTTATTCTTTGCAAAATTTACAAAAATGGTGCATATTGACGTATTTAGCCACTTTATTTAAATTTAAAATAAATATTTTAAAATACACAATTTCTAAAAACCAATATAAAAATCTATACATTTCTTAAATATTTTTTTTTAAATTACTTCTTTAAAATGTATATCGAATTTAGTTATTTAAATAAGCTGAGAATTATATATTTTTAAAATAAATAAACTAAACAAATTTTACAATAAAATTAAAAGTCAATATATGTATAGTATGTTGTATTTTGTATTTGAATAAGAATATAAAAGTCGTTTATGGTACACTCTATGTTTATTTATCGGTTAAATATTGTGGGGGAAATGAATAAAAAATGAGAAAAGAAAGAATTATTTTAGTTAAAGAACTTCGAACGTAACCGTTTTTTAATCTCCGGATCCTTCACGCGAACTTGCACTCCCTCTCCTTCTTCCTCTTGACTCTTCAATTTTTGCCTTCTCCCAATTCTTAATCACCACCAACAAAGACCACGCGCATACCATGACCCTTTCTTCAATCGCCACCCTCATTCCTAGTTAATGCATTCCTTCTGCTGTGTCTCCATCGTCTCCGACCACTCTTCTCCGGTCACCCTCGACATGCCCCCTATCTCCACCACATCCAGATCCGACCCTGCCCCTCGACCGGAAGAAGCCCTCCACTCCGTCACCAACGGTGGGGAAGGCGGCCGCGCGCACCCCCCGTCGGTTCCGGCCGTGGTGGACTTCAGGATCAAAGACCTCATCGGGAACGGAATCTCCGGGATTCTGCGCAAGTGGGTGAACTACGGCAAAGGATGGAAAACGCGCTGGTTCGTGCTTCAAGACGGCGTCCTCTCCTACTATAAAATTCACGGAAACGACAAGATCATCGTAAACTCCGAAACCGAGAAGGGATCGAAGGTCATTGGCGAGGAATCCGCGCGAATGATCTCTCGCAATCGCAATTCGAATCACGTCGACCGCCGCCGAAAGCCCGTCGGCGAAATCCATCTCAAGGTCCGTTTCATCATTCTCTTCCATTTGTTTTTGTCCCCTTTTAATTTCGTTTCGGTTTGGGTTACGACGCTGGGAGAGTATCAGGTACGAAATTGGAAATTCAGAAGTTGTAATTACTGAGCCTTTATGTATATGAATCTGAATATCCGATTTATGTAATGTGAGCTTTTAAGTGATGATCGATGGAGTTAGTTATTAACAAAGCTTTAAATTGCACTCTTCGCAGATTTGTAGTTTATAGTGTGATCCTACTCGGATTGCTTCCTCTGGAGGATACATGTGGTTTTGTATCAAAAGAAAGTTTTGAATTGTGGTTTTGGATTAGTCGTTATATGTGATATTCACGAGATTGAGGACAAATGTGGCTGCTATTGCTGTCATAGAGATTGTAAACCCTTGGCCGTTTTAAGAACATTGATTATTAATGTATAGAAACTTCAATGTGGTGGGTGGCGTGGTGATTTTCTTTTTATGGGGTTTGTGAGTGGTGAGTTTTGTTTGTTGTGTTCATATCTGTGTTTGTGTGTGTAGGTTTCGACTATTCGTGAGAGCAAGTCCGATGACAAGAGGTTTTCTGTTTTCACTGGGACTAAGACACTCCATTTGAGGGCCGAGACTCCTGATGATAGGGTGGCATGGATGGAGGCCTTGCAGGCAGTGAAAGATATGTTTCCCCGGATATCCAACAGTGAGTTGATGGCGCCAGTGGACAGTGTGGCTGTTTCGACTGAGAAACTGAGGCATCGGCTTATGGAGGAAGGAGTAAGTGAGGAAGCCATTCGGGACAGTGAACAAATAATGAGAAATGAGTATGCTGCGCTGCAAAACCAGCTTCTGCTGCTTAAACAAAAGCAGATGGCTCTAATCGACACTTTGCGGCATTTAGAGGTACCTTTATTGAAAAGTAGAAAACTTCAAGCCAATCAAACTGGTTATTCTTGGTGGATTTCTACTACTGCACAGAAAGCTGGTCATTCTTAGTACTCTTAAGATTAGCGGCAAAGAAAGGAGGGGGCTATGTCTTTCTCCTTCTCATTTAAAAGAAAATAGAGAATGTGTATTATCATCCTGTCAAATGCCATATGTGTAATTTCTCTAGTTTTCCCATGTTGTTTTTTTCTTCTACTGGTGTACATAATCTACAACCAAATCTAAAGGTTTGTTCTTGAGTTCACTTGTCATAGGTGCTACAGTAATTAATAATATTCAGTGTTCTTCTGTCAAATTCTTTCCCTTTCGTGTTGAATTGGTTTGTAATGGACAATTAGTTCCATATCTCGTATTGAGTCTTTCTTTAACCAGTTAGATGCCTCAAGTAGGGTTTTGGTATGATAGTGTGTAAGTTATAAATCTTAAATCCAAAAGGAAAGAAGTTGTGGTTAGTGGATCTTGAGGCTCTTTTATTCTCTGACTTGTGATGAATTTTGATCATATTAGTAGCAGAGTTCTGTTAGAAATTAATCCTTGGACGATTGAACTTATATCATACATGCACAGCTGAATGTTCTTTGTAAAAAAAATTGTATAGGTTGAAGTTGAGACGCTAACTAGATATATTTCTGGGTTGTATTTATATATCTTGCTGTAGAAGTTTTCAACCAGTTAATAACCATGCATGCAGGGGTGCAGCGGTTTGACTAATCATAAAATGCTATACCTAATTTTGACGGTTCTTATATTTTTGTTTATCCAATAAGCCTGTTCACCTTAATGTATAAGCAAAAAATTCGAAAGGTAAATATTAATAGATCGCCATGTTTTCTGCGTTAATGTATTTTACAAATGTGCCTTCCTGATATTTTACTGACCCCCCCTCTCAATTCAAAATTACTATTTTAATTAGGAGAGAGAGTAAGTGGACTAGGTTAACTTTGAAACAGAAATTGTTTCAATCTTTCTTGGTATGGTTTGTGATCTTTCGTACTAGAGTCCATCCATTGAGTTACCATATTTCAATGGCTTAAACAAAATAGTTTTCTTCGCACTGTGGAGAGTTTTCGTTTGATCTTTAGTTTTTAATTGCTTCTTTTTACTTGTTGATATATTTGATTAAGGTTTATTTTGTTCTCCTTGTGAAGTAAAAGAATTTCTTTGTACTTCATTATTGTAGACAGAAAAGGTTGATCTGGAGAACACTGTGGTTGACGAAAGCCAAAGACAGTTGAATGATCAAGAGGTTTCTTCTGGATTAAGGCAGGAAAAATCTAGTGGTAAGTGCTTGAATGTTTCATATGGTTAAGATCTTCTCATTGTGTGGTTTTTGGTTGTGCATTTTCTTGAAAATAGAAGTGCTTAAATGGCAGTTATTATCTTTGATACTTTGTTTTCTTATGAACTATTTCTATTGTCTTTTGCATTTAAACTTTTTGATCCAGAAGCAAGTGCAACTGAGTCTGACGATGATCATGAGAGAAATGACGCAGCTGAGGAAGAAACAGATGATGAAGAAACTACCTTTTTTGAGACTCGGGATTTTCTGTCATCGTCGAATTCTTTTAAAAGTAATGCTTCGGATATTAGGGTCTCGTCTTTCTCTTCAGATGATGGACTCTGTGCCGTTGAATCTGAGGAGGATGTAGATCCTTCTATTAGATCTGTTGGAACCAACTATCCTTGTGTTAAGCGGCGAAAGAAATTACCTGATCCTGTTGAAAAGGAGAAAGGTGTCAGTCTTTGGTCAATGATTAAGGATAATATTGGGAAGGATCTAACAAAAGTTTGCCTTCCTGTTTATTTTAACGAGCCTCTCTCCTCTTTGCAAAAATGCTGTGAAGAAATGGAATACTCATATCTTCTAGACCGAGCATATGAATGGGGAAGAAGGGTAACTCTAAATATGGCACCCCAAGTCATGTTTCCCTGTTTGTACTTTGCTGTTAGTTCTTCAATGTGTATTGCTCGGTGCAATGTTCTAATATTTTAACTCATTGATGATGTTATGCAGGGTAATAGCCTCATGAGAATTCTCAATGTTGCTGCTTTTGCTGTATCTGCCTATGCTTCGACTGAAGGAAGAATCTGTAAACCATTTAACCCATTACTAGGGGAAACATATGAGGCTGACTTTCCTGATAAAGGCTTTCGATTTTTCTCAGAGAAGGTCCGAGCTAATCCTTGACATTGATATTATCAAATAGATGATCCTTTTCTTGATTATTTTATCATAAATATATATTTTATCATGTAATGCTGCACAGAAAGTGAAAAGCATCAAATTATTATTTTGGTACAAAAATGTTAGGGGAATATATTTAAATGTGACTGTGTTAGTGCTAGACATATAAACCTATCATTGAAAGGTCACCTGTGAGAATTAAAAAGGAGTGTGTGTGTGTGAAATGTGACGGTTATATGTTTTGAATTTATTATTTGTTTAAATCCTACATATCAGTATTCATTAATGCTGCTTATTTGAAGTCCTTAGAACTTCTTGCTTCTGGATTAAAAGGAAAAAGGTTTCCAAAGCACAGTTTGAAGGAAGAACTCTAGTATAATCTTAAAACTACTCCAGTTAATTGGATGAATGAAAAGTGATATGATTAGTTGCTTAAATTCTGTAGAACTTGATGAAGTACAATTTGTTTGAATTTCAACAAAGGATATGACTGTGCCTTTTTTAATATATCTGCTTCCGTTTTGTAATTATTATATTTCTTCTTTCTCTCAGGTCAGTCATCACCCAATGATAGTTGCATGTCACTGTGAGGGTACAGGTTGGAAATTTTGTGGAGATAGCAACTTAAAGAGTAAATTTTGGGGTCGTTCAATTCAGCTTGATCCTGTTGGCATTTTGACTTTGGAATTTGATGATGGTGAAGTATTCCAGTGGAGTAAGGTATATTTAACTACTTCCAGTACCATGTGGCCAGTGGCCTCAAAGAAAATGCTGTGTCCAGATTTGGTTCTAAACTGATATGGAACTTTTCTTTCAGGTTACGACATCAATATACAATCTCATATTGGGAAAGCTGTATTGTGATCATTATGGTACAATGCGAATACAGGGAAATCAAGATTACTCATGTAAACTGAAATTCAAGGAACAATCTATAATTGATCGAAATCCTCACCAGGTGCTGAATATCTGTTTCACGGAGTTCATCTTTACAGAGGATTGTCTTTTACTTTATGCTGACATTAACTTTGTTCTAATATAGTACTTTACATGTGAACTTCTCTCAGGTTCATGGTATTGTTCAGGATAGAAACGGGAAAATATTGTCTACTTTGCTCGGAAAATGGGATGACAGCATGTATTATATAAATGGAGACTATAGTGGGAAGGACAAGGGTTATGAATCAATGTCAAATGCCCATCTAATATGGAAGCGGAGCAAGCCGCCCAAGTTCCCCACTAGATACAACTTCACTCGGTTTGCCATCACACTAAATGAACTTACCCCTGGATTAAAGGTCTCTTTTTTAACGCATACTTTCGCGTGTATAGCCAGTTTATTTTCCTATTCCTTTTCATTATAGTGGAAAAATAGGCTGTATTTTTCACCTATTTACCCCCATTATTAGTGTTGCGTTTAGTAAGGAAATATTGTGATCATTTATATATCATGGAAGAGCTATAAAGTATAAAACAATTTAAATTTAACTTTAAAGGATCGAAATATCCATATCATATTATTTTACATATTACGAGTACATGTATTTATTATCACTTTTATAAGTGCATACATAGAATAAGCTGAAGGACAGAAATATCCATATCATATTATTTTGCATATTGTGAGTACTTGTACTCATTTATTATCACTTTTATGTGTGCATACATAGGATAAGCTGCCACCAACTGATTCCAGGTTAAGACCTGACCAAAGGCATTTGGAAAATGGCGAGTATGAGAAGGCAAATTCAGAAAAATTGCGACTTGAACAGCGTCAACGTCAGGTAATTATTTCACTCTACTTTGTGGTGTTTCCTGTGTTGGTTTCAGAGGGAGTACATTAAATAGATATGTTAGATTGGGAACATGATATGGAGTGGTGTTGTATTTTTTGGTTTAGAACAAAATTGAAATAGGATTAAAACATGAGTGAAGTCATCTCATATTAACTTCTTAAAAGTTATAATATTTAACCTGTGTAAGCTAATCTTAAGATATATTGTTTAAGTACATCTTAGTTGTGCTAAGGGTGAAAATCAAGGAAAATTAGAAACAAACTTTTCCGTCGAATTTCATCTCATGTTGGTTGGTCAACATGTCAAATCCTACCTAAGGGTGAGAATGGATTATTTAAGGTATGTTTTACAAGTTTCTCCATCAGAACTTGTGAGAAAAAAAAAAGTTTTCTTCATAAGTTAAAATTAGTTTATACATAATCAAAAATAAGAATCTAGAAAAGCTAAGCTAACTTTCACAAATTAGCTTATGCATAAACTATTTTTAATATATAGGAAAACTAAAATCAATTTTTTAACCTAAAATTCCTTGCAAAGAATTTCTTCCAAAGATACCTTACTGCTTCAAATACTGTTAGAATGCCTTAAATCTGACTAGTCATGGAATGCAACTACTTGTGGAAAGACATGAATCAAACTTAATAGTGATAGCTATTATAAGAAGCACCTCACTGTTTTACTTTTTAATAAAAACATTTTAGACCGAGTTGTCTGAATGTCTGATCACTTATCTTTTTTCTGTTTTGACCGTGCAAACTCTCTCAATGCAATGGTATAAACACCTTTTATTTTCAAGATCACTAAATGAGATGTATGGAGGTTGAGCTCTTTCGGTATATTTGGATGGATTTTTTTCAAAAGGGCTTTTAGATGAAAGAAGTATGAAGAAAAAGTGAAATTAACTTCTTCCTAAGTTAAAATTTATCTTTTTTGTCCTAAAAGTTCTTAGAGAAAGTTTGTCCAAACAGAGTCCACGTGTATGCTTTAAATAAGGTTATAAAATTTCGACCTGTGACTTTGTGGGTGTTAAAATAAATGTAGTGGATTTCTTATATATTTTAATATCCAAAGTAATCGAGAAGTATAGTTTGAAATATAAATTAACCAATCATTAAGAACATTGACGGTTGAAATTGTGATTGTAATAGGGTAAATGAGTAATAAAATAAATTATAAAGTAGCCAAAATTTTAACAACACTTTTCACTTTAGTAGAGTGAAGTCCTTATGCTTTATTCTTATTTTCTAAGACAACTTGTTATGCTTGTTATTTGATATTTGTTTGAATGAGATTCAGGCTCGGAAAATGCAAGAGAGCGGTTGGGAACCACGGTGGTTTCGTAAGAATAAAGAGAGCGGTACCCACCGCTACGTGGGAGGGTATTGGGAGGCCCGAAAACAAGGAAATTGGAACTCATGTCCTGACATTTTTGGTCAAATTCCTTCTGATCATCTTTCAGACGAAGGTCAATAATATTCATTGTAGTTTCTCAATATTTTTACCTTCCAATTTTTTTACTGATGGGTGTCTTGTCTTGTACCGCTAGATCGCAGTTAAGGTTCCCCATGAAATTCATGATAGTCAATCATTTAAAAATATGAGCAGGTAATAATGTAATTCTTTTTTAATTCCTAGTCTGAGTCATTTTATGTCCTCATTATTGTTATTGTTAGTATTAGTATTAGGACTAAGTTATGAAATTTCTTTCAACTTAGGGAATACTTGTTAACGGAATTTTAATTGATACAATTATCTTTTGTAAACCAGTCTTACCAGTAGTTCAAGTGCTTGTAAATTTGTATATATTAACTAATAAATAACTATAGTTTTATCACATGAAATGAGGATAATTAAACATTTATTCATTCTTTGTAATTTTTGTCTTTAATGTCTATTTTTTAAGTGACTGGATTATACATTTATTACAGAATTCTAGTGGAATCTCATGGTTTCCTCTTGCACCCCATGGAGCGTGTAAAAGATAAAATTAGCCCTGAAAATCCACTCTTCTTGTCTCAGTTGGTGTAAATGATAAAATTAGCCCTGAACATCCATTCTTCTCTCCGTTGTTCTCTCTTCTGGATTATATGATCGGTTGATTTCTTGGATGGTAGGAATCAAGTGACTTGTGGACTTCCTGTGCACTTCCAGATTTAGAAATCTATTTTGAATTGTACAATCCAAACAAATAATTTTTAAATTAACAATACAGAATAAACTTTTAGAATAACTTTCAAATTGTATAATTTACAAATCACTTCTGAATCTAGAATAAGTCTATTCCAAGTTGCACAATTCTTCCTATAGCAACCTAAAGTAGGAGTGTATCTTCATTATAGGGTTTGATACTCTCTTATTTTCCACGTTTTCTTTAAAGCCCAACATTCATCATTCCAAAAGTATAATCAAACTTATTTCATCACACTACCGCAAGTCATAAAAATGTTTCATTTTTCTTACTTCATTCTTTAGGATGTATTGGTGAGGACGAATCAAAAAAAGGAGCTGAAGATCTTTTTAATATACTTGCAACATATGGTGTTTAATATTTCTTACTATTAATAGAGGAGGTTTAGGTAATTATTTAAGTATTTGGAATTGATAGCAATGTAAATAATGTACCAAACGAAGGTGTAATATAATCCTAACTTCAGCATGCAGGTAAGCAGAAGAAAGCTGTGTCAAAGTAAAGAATAATTGACAGTAACATTACTGTGTTCAGGAGATTCTTATTGTCTTCTACTGATTTTTGTATGTTCATCATGCACATCTGTTTCTGACTAAAAAAATGTTCTTATACTATCTTTTGATTTGAAGAGAAATACGTAAAAATGTATGATAAGATAATTGATGTGAAGAGAAATAGAAAGAAAAAGTAGAACTATAAAGGGCGTCATAAAGAAAACATTGTTGCATAAATAATATAAGCGATGGAAAAAATGCCATTATATTCGGTCAGGCTTCCTTCTTTGACTTTTCAAAAGCATCACCACATATCCTCCAAAGCCCAAGTTTCTGCCCAATTAACATGCCTTTGAAAGTCTAATTTAGCATAGCCTTAGCCCAAATTAAATTCTTTCTGGCTTCGTTTTAATTTGTGCTTTACAAATAAACTTGGATTATATAGTCTTGTCAGTTTTATTATAGAAGACTTTTCAATCTGAGCATGAACTTTTGGACATGTGAAAAAGAATTCGTTAAAGTTTAAAGTAGTTATATCTTAATATTTACTTTCACCATATGTACAAATTGAATGCAAGTTTATTTTCAACCACAGAATAATGTGAATCCAGTTATCATACTACACCTAAATTTGATCTATTTTCCCTCACTTTTACTCTGGGGGAACTAACTAGTCTGTATTTGGCTTGCGATTACATCAACATACAGAGTCATAAAGGTCAATGATGCCTTAAATTAACGGCAGCATATCTATATATCTATATGCTAATGGGGTTATCATGGCCGAAGCAAACAGGAAGAAGCATGCAAAGATAATGAAAGTTATGGTGAATAAAACAGGAACAGGTGCATACACTAACCACGCCTAGTCATTTTTTCCTTAATACTATAGAGAATTGTAATGCAGTTTGAGGATGAGTTTTTTTAATCCATAACATTATATAGTTTTACTAAAATTAAACGACTTCTTGTTCTCCCCCTACTTCCTTTTCAAACTAGACCAAGGATCCTTCCTTTCCACTCCATTCCTTCTACAGAATGCTCACTAAGTCCTGTCTTACTCATTCAGTTTCGTTTTCTGACCCTTCCACTGTCTCTTTTCATTCATGTTGAAACATGCATGTCTTTCTCATTTTTTTTCTCCCCAAATCTTTCAAACCAAACATCATGTTTTGTGCACATGCAACACTATGTCGAGCTATTATTTGTCCTAGTCTACGCGTCAGAAAAGGCGCCACAGCAATCAGTTTTCATAATGTCGCCCTTGTTTCTTTCGTGTGTGTTTTCAAGAATTACCCATTTTGAAGGGAACAAAGACTACTGTGTCTGTAGCAGGAAAGCTCCTAGTATGTTCTGTTGTTTTCATATTCTTCAATAAGATTTCTCAGTGTTTTAACTTTTCTTCTCCTGCTCATCTAGGAATAGGAAGTCTTCCCTGGTAAAAACTGATAAGCACTACAATGGCCTAAGCTACATCCATGATGCTTTTTTTTAGTAGTTAGAATAATTATAAATTTTTACATTAATAACTCATCCTAAGTCTGTGTACTTTATGCAATCTACGCTTATGCATTATGCATTTCTAGCATTTCTAACATTTCATTCTATATTACGTGACACATCACCATCTAAATCTAAATATTTGGTACACATTTTTTATATTATACAAATAGAATGGTATAATATAAAGTACAAACAAGTGACAACAACCAAAGTATGACTCAAGATTTTATATAAATGAAAATGCAGACTTTATATTACAAAGTGTTGTCTACACATTTTACCACCTTTTCAGTCTTTATTTATATAGTAGACTGCAAGTTGAAATAAATAATAGCTAAGTACATAACTTGAGAGGTTGGTAACAATATCTACCAC
>Ga0123342_1005234_pt1 | contig 19040 bp, 12 predicted proteins | sample Turbeawhitnodule_FD_89960 | JGI IMG/M metagenome (GOLD analysis project Ga0123342, IMG submission 89960) | Root nodule microbial communities of legume samples collected from Mexico - Turtle bean Mexico white nodule | ecosystem: Host-associated > Plants > Roots > Nodule | place: Mexico: Nepantla... | reverse complement strand
TATATATATATATATATATATATATATATATATATATATATATATATATATATATATATATATATATATATATGCATATATGTGTATACATGGCAAGTTTTCAAAAAATGCATATAGAATTCAATACTAGTAATTTATATTTGAATGGATTGAAGATCTTACATTAATTAAATATTAGGATATTTCACAATATATAAATAGATGTAAATTTTATTTTATAGATTGGTTTTACAAGATTAAATTATGTTTTAACCTTAAGTCGGAAAGAGAACATTGTTTGAACAACATTTGAGATATTGTTCATTTTGGAGGAGGTCGGTACTCTATCACTATTAGAGGATACGAATATTAGAGGTATAGAAGGATCCTAATGTTAATTGGGTGTGTTTTCTAATTACCAGTTGTTTCTATTTACAAAAGAGAATAATTGAGTGTGTTTTCTGATTATCATTTGTTTCTCTTCATAGAGGTGGTGAATAACCTTTATTTTGTCTTTGTGTGTTATGATTATAGTATTTAATTATTGATTCTTTTTCTTTTTAGTTAAACCTAGAATGGGTGTACTACTTGTATATATTCAGACCATTTGTTTTGATTTCAATAACAAGAAAAAAGAAATATTCACTCGCATATCTTTTATTTTCTTTTTACTATTTTGTTCATCTTTTGTTCTCTTTTATTCATCATGTTCTATTTCATAATAATCACAATTTTGTTTTTAAAAAACGTCTTAGTAAGGTAAGGGAGGAAGATGTATTTAAACTGTCTTTGTTTTCGACTCTGAATAATGTGAGATTATATTGACGCTGAAATAAATTAAATTTAAAATTCACTTATTATTAGAATATTTTAATAACTAACCGTGATTGTTATTTTCATGTTAAACATGGATTGGTAAAAAAAAGAGAGTAGAAATTTATGATTGATTGCAGAAACACTAGATACTTTATAATTAGATAAAAAAAAGATGCATGATATAATATGGATTTTATTCCCACAACAAAAAATAAAGTAACATGAATATTTAAACCTTTTTTCCTTAATTATTTGAAGTGATTCATGTTGCGAATCAAATCACAGTTTCCAATCATGCATGTGATCTAATAATCTAATTAACTCCAATTATTTGATGAGAATAATACACTTCCAAGATCCAAGTAGTGTTGACTCTTATTTTCTGTAAACTGAACTTAGGTTTCAGTTAATTATATATATATATATATATGATTAGGGTGTGATTTTACAATATAGTTATGCAAAATTTATGTTATAAAATAACATAATTAAAAAATAAGTGTTGGGATTGTTTTCATCCATATTAATTAGTTGTAGACATTTGGTAGGTATTGATACTGAGATGATACATTATACAAATAGCTTTGATAAAAAAATTATATGAAGAGTGATAAACGTAAGTTTAACTCAAATTCTATATTAATATTATTTCAGATATATAATAAATCTGGTTGAGATAGAAATTAATTATATTATTTTTAACAATATGTATAAAAAAGCATATATTATTGATATTTTTTTAAATGATTATAAATTATTTATGGATATGACATGAATGATATCATTTAATAACGAGATTTGGTCGATACTGAAAATATAATTTCTTTTATAGTAAGATAATGACCTATGAAGGAAAAAGAAAGAAATTAAGAGTGAAAGTTCATCTTTTAGGAATTAGGTTTTGAGTTTTTGTTTGTACTTTATTGGTATATTTAATAATTAAAGGCACTATTTTTTCCCAATTATTTAACATAGTTATTTGGGATTCAAATTTATGAGTATGAGTTAAATTTGAACAATTTCATACTCAAAAAAAGTAATTATATTATTATAAAAGTAATTATATAAAAATTATTAAATAGAAATTAGTTTTTGAGGAAAAAAAATAGTTAGTATATTAAATAAATTAGATTTTATTTTATAGACTAAAATTTAGTAGCATTTAAAATAGTTTTTTTTTTGTCATAATTAAATAAATTAATTTGAGCATTTATGTTCCAACCTATGAAGCTCAAACACTCCTTTTAAATGGCGTGTTCGTGTTGGACACGACACTCGTATGACACTCGTAGGACACTTATCAGTTAAGTGTCAAATTCAAAAAATATTTGTTAGATTTCTGACAATTTTAACACGGGTCTAACACAATTTTTAAAAGGAGAAATACATCAATTTTTTAAAAACTCAAACTTATTATATAAATTTTTATTAATAATTAAAACTACTTTAAATAACAATAATAATTTAGTCTCTAAAATAATACATATAAATTTTTATTAATAATTAAAACTACTTTAAATAACAATAATAATTTAGTCTCTAAAATAATACATAATTTATTCAATATAATGATTAATTATTTTTTATCTAAAATTGATTTTTATTTAATAATTTCTAATGCACGGTTTAAAGAGCAGACTAATCTTTATTTAAATGTTGGAATACAATTATAATGTGAAAGAATAATAGTTATTGATCTTAAATTTAAGATTTTCAATTTAATTACAAAATTATTAGTATAAATTTTTTAGGACAATTTAATAACCTTTGTAGAAAAAAGTACTTAAATTATGACTTAGTGTTGTATCAATACAACCCATACTTGTTTGTTATACAATTATGGTTAGAAATAGGAAAAACCAAACATTTATATAAAGACCATTATGAAAGATAATATGTAATATTTTAATTAATTTAAAAAATATTATAACATCGTTTCCATAACAACATGAAAAAATAATCATTGAAAAGCGTCATAAAAGCTAAAATTTGAATTATTGTGAATGTGTAAATATTTTTTTTTTAATTTAATGACTAAAAATTGCTTATTAAAACTATAAGATCAAGACATGGCGGGTAACCTTTTTATAATTTGTTTTTTCAAGGGAGAGAGACATTATACTCTTTAAATAACATTAACATTATTATTTTTTATTCTCTTATATATATAAATATATATATTAATCTAACAACTAAACAAGTAAGTTACTTTTAAAAATTATTAAATTAAAAAAAAATAGAATATGAAGTATCTATTTCAAAATTGCTCCTCATATTGTATATATTAAATGTAGATTTCTGTTATGATTTTTTTTTTTATTGAATTCATTTAGAAAAAAATATTGCTCTAATTTTGATAAAAATATGTTTACTTACTAAAATTAACTGGAAAAATATTTATTAACACCCCTTTCAGTTAACATTTAAAGAGGAAAAAATAATTAAAAAATAAAAATAATAATATATATATAAATCATTAAATAAAAATCAATTTTAAAGACAACAAATAATTAGTTGCTACATTGATAAAATTAAAAATTATTTTAGAGACTAAAAAAAATATTAACATCTAAATTAGTTTCTATTATTGATAAATAGTTTCTAAATAGGTATCTAATTATCTATCTAGGTTTTAGCTACTAATTATTTAAATTTTAAAGTTAGTATCTAAAATTTTGGTATCTATTTAAATATTAATTTAAAAAATATATATCAATAATAGAAACTAATTTAGATATCAATAATATTTTTAATTTTTAAAAAGTATCTAATTTTTTTAATATAGTAACTAATTATTTTTTTTTTCTAAAATTGTTTTTTATTTAATATTTTCTTTTGTAGTATATATATATATATATATATATGGTGACATGTCTTTATCTATTTTAATGACTTGAGGTTTCGATCATGATACTGTGTATGTTTAAGACTTGCTGCCCAACACTGTAGGACCAGAAATAAAAATGAAGTTCTTGTCATTTGCATTAACTTTCCACATATGAAAATTCATATATATGATTTATAATAATATTTTTCTAAAAATTGTTAAATATCAACTTAATTTCAAAATCTTTGTATTTTTTATTGTGAACATATAATTATATAAATAACTAAATCCAGATTTCTTAAAGTAAGATTTGGTATATTTGAGTTTTGCAGATAAAATTGTGATCATGCACACATTAATCATTGATAAAAGTATGTGAATATTTTATAAATAAAAAAAATGTTATTTGAGGAGATTGATTCAACTTTAATTAATTTAAGTTGATACAGAAATTTTATATATCTTTCCCGTAATAGGCTTTTGTTTACATTGATATTATGGTTGGTTTAACAATACTTTATAAATGGTAAGAATGAAGCACACAGTTTTTTATTATACAAATTATTTTCGCAATGTGTAAAAACATTATATAATTTTTTCACTATACTACACTTGTGTCCATAAAACAAAATAAATCTAATTTATTTTAATATAATAATGGTTCTTTTACAATTAATATTCCATTTTTAGGTTTAATAATTATTTTTTGAATGTTATCTTTTACAAATTTATCAAGTGAAGTAAAAGTTAATCATCTCAGAACATCTCAGAACTCCAAAAGTAAAAAGTTTTTTTTAGGTAAAAAGTTTTTTTTTTATCATAAAAAAGAATTAATAAATAAGAATCACTACATGGTGATCCAACACTTATACAATTACACTTTAACCTTCTTCACCTTCCCAAGAAACACCTACCGAACAGACAAAACCACAGTTCTTAAGAAAAACAAATCCTTTGAAAGAACATCAACAAACCAACCTCATGCAAGTCAAAGGGTTCAAACACCAATTAGGATAAGAGACAGACCTACAACGAGACTTATAGTAAATCCAAGACTAAACCTTAACTTGCACCATTGGAAACACTTTTGACACGTCAGCTTTTTCCTTATTAAAAATGATATTGTTCATGTGTTTTCATATTTCACTCACAACTTCAACCCATATTGTTCCCCAAAAATCGTTAAAATACTTGTAATTTATACATTTAATTGTTGACTTGAGCTTTAGAATGTATTCATAAGTATCATTCTCGAGAGATTGAAGAGACTGAAGGTAAATATTTTGATAAAAAGAATCTGACCTAGTTTGACCATGTAAAATAGAACTATATATAATATTTTTTACAAAATTGAAATCATTAAAATAAAAGAAAGAGAGTCTTTCAAAACTCAAATTAGGAAAGTGATTGATATTGAATTCCTTATTAATTATTATCCATGTTAAGAAAGAAGATGTTGAATGAGGGAAGAAAAGGAAGCACATGTGTGATTAAGGTGTATCCATGGTGGCATAAGATATGTTGGACAAAGGTAACATGGTACCTGCCAAATGTAGGAAAGGTTGAAAATAGTATTAAAGAGTTTGAAGATGAATGCAGCCTCATCAGCAGACAGTACCTTCTCCCATGTTCTCTAAGAGGTGATGCTTCACCTTCCTCACTCAACACTCCACCACCCACATTCTCTCATGCTCATAATTTTAATTCTTCAATCACACTTCAATTCAACCTTTACCATTCTAAATTCCTTCAATGCCTCTTATGAATTATATGCATTCTGCTGCTGTCTTTTAATAACTATGTTATCACTCTTCATGGGTGATTCAACCCTTATACAAACATAAAATACCTAAGACACTCCATCTCAACACTCACACCGTTAGACGTCTATAATTACTAAACAATCCTAACTCAACCCATACAATCTGAGCTAAAAAATAATTCGAGAAACTATCGTCATACAGACCAAAGGTTCGAGACACCACTCGGAAAAAGAGAACAAACCGGAGAGAGACTTTGACGTAATCCAAGACCAAGTCTTCACTTGAACCAAGACAACCACTTCTATCAGAGTTGTATATTCACAATTATGTACAATTTAAAACAAAAATAATATTTTGTTCAAATAGAATCATTTTAAAATTATATTAACTAAATATAAATTAATATTTTTTTAATGTGTAAGTTGTTTTTTTTTAAATAATTTTTTTTATATTAGGTATCACTGTACAACAGTAGTAGATGACAAAATGTGATTAAATCTTGGTTGAGATTCTGCTACTAATCCATTCTTGAGAAGTCTTTTTCTTCATCAAGCTTTGAAATATTGCAATTCAATGAAAGTCTTTTAATGACAAAGCTAGAACTGTTTCCCAGTCATCATAATCAGTAATTTTTTGTACAACTTCATATATAATCAGTAATTATAGTATATATATATACACGTGTGTGTTAGATGTAAAAGAGATGAAAATCACAGAAAAATTATTATGTTATACCTGTCATCATGTCTACTAATTAATAGTTAGATTCTTTTCCTATGATTTGTAATATTATATTTAGGGGACTCATGATTGTGATTTATCCTGTGAGTGAAGCCAATGATAATATATTGTAACCCCAGAGATAAACATGGCTCATCTTTCGTTTTTGTTTTTTTTTATTTTATCATTATTATAGCACATATCGATCTCAAAGTAATAAAATTAAGATCTTAAGATGTGTAGCAAATTATCATATATAATTGATGTCAATGTTAAGAAATTAGGCTATGATAATTTTCCTATGCACTGCCACCAGATGGCATCCAAGGATACCTAATAGAATATGTGAATGTAGATTTATTAATTTTCTTTTTACATGTTTATTACAAAATCGATTTTAAGCCTAACTCAACCTTATAAATTAGTTTATGGAGTGAAGTTTGCACCTACTTATATACAATGACATGTTTTAATCTCTAGTCAATATGACTTTGATACTATAATAAGAAATAAACTTTAAGTCTAACTCAATCTCATAAAACCGGTTTATGAGGTTGAGGTTTGCATCCACTTATATACACGACTATACTCTCTGGTCTATGTAGATCTTTAATAGTTCTAACTCAATCCCATAAATATCTAGACACACTTTATCTAAACGGGCTAGGTATATTATGAAATAAAAATTAATTTTAAAAATAAAAAAATTAATTATTATATAAGAAAATCATAAAATAAAAATTAATTTTAAAAATAAAAATTAATTAGTTATTATAATCGAAGCTCAAACTGCATCAAAATATTACTCCCACTGTTCTCACTCATCCACACCTCCCTCCCCCTCCGGTGGCTCCCAAGCCTCCAACGGCTCCGCGCCTCCCGCTCCTCCTGCAGTTCGCTTCTTCGTCGTTCGCTCTCGCCGCTCGTTTCCTCGGCGCTCACGTCGTCGCCGTTCGTGTCGCTGCCGTTTTCTCCTCTCGTCGTTCGGTTTTCCGTGCGTCGCAGCTCCGTTCGGTTCTCACTGCTTTTGGGCCATCGGAGGAGAAGAGGGGAATCGTTGTTGGAGGAGAAGTTAGGATTCCGAGATTTTAATTAGAGGTAAAACCCAAAACAAAATGCAACACTATATAAGCCCGATACAGAATAGGTTCGCGATTCTGCGATATTTTGAACGATTCGTACTTGTATCGTATCGTAACTGCTTTTTCTCCTTATCTGTGTCATGTAGAAATTGAGTCATGAAAGTGCTCCTTATTTGTTTCTACGCTGCTTAGCACTTCCCCTTCTTCAGAAGTTGTTATTTGTTAATTCTAGAAGTTTTGTAATGAATAAATAGAGATGCTGGAAGGCTTTCACGTTATTCTCAATTTGGTTCTGTTTGGTGGATGTGGTTAGTAGCAATGCTAATTTTTTTGGTCAAGTATTGCTTCTTGAGCTCATTTGGACTTTTCCCAAGTACATTAACAGTGCCAAAACATTTATCAAAGTAAGAATAGATGTCTAATAACAGTGAAAGATAATGTCATACTTGTTAAATAAGAATCTAAAAGTGATAACATCTTTTGTTTTTTTAATCACATAAGGAAAAATTAACTTGTCCAGAGAATTTTTTTTTTAATCTCATTCTGTCTATAGAAGTATCTAGAACTTCCTCAAGACCATAGAAACCTTTTGTCTTGTGTATTGCACCCTTGACCAGTTTCACAATATACTTCCCTCACTGTATTGGCCTTCTTGCAGTTATCAGCTCCAACATTAGCACTCCAAAGCTTTAAACATCACTTCTCTTAGTGAACTGTTGAGTCATATAATACTCTGGGTCCAAGTAGCCCTACATCAAAACAAAATTTCATTGTCAACTCTTAAACTCTTGAATATAAGAGGTCACTGCAGACATATATAGGATAATTTTTCTGTCTCATGAATTACATTGAGTACTGGTGTGACATGTTAAATGTTAGATGAGAATGTATGAACCATTGTTCCTTTGACTTTGTGTGGTGATATAACCTTTTGCACCATGACTTAAAGGTTTAGAGAGACCTAAAGGTTTTGCATCATACTGGTTTACCATTCAAGCGTTCATCCAGTAAGATGTTAGTAGATTTGATGTCCCTGTGAATGATTGGAGGATTTCAATTTCCCAAAAATGAAAGCTGAAACTTTAGTGTAGTGAAAATCATGCTTCAATAATCCAGTAGCCTTAAAATTAGAGACAGATTTCTAGGCTACAATATTGGTATTGCAAACAATTACGATGCCTCAATTTTTTTGCTGTGTTTTATATTAGACCATCATTCTCCCATTCCCCACCCACCTCTAAAAGGAGAAGGAACTACAGTGGTTTTACATTCAGGATTGAGGATACAAGAATATAATTTGTTATAGTCTTACCATTTTTTTTTCTCAAAAAAGGCATTCATTGATCTGTATTTTTCTAGGAATCTGGATCAAATCAATATATAGAGTACCTTGTACAATGAGTAATTAAATTTGGGAGCAGCTTTGCTTGTTAGGTTACTTTTATGTATAAGTTGCTTTTTGGGAGATATTGCATAAGTATTGCAATATTTAAATTTATCACTAGTTACTTCCTGTTGTTTGGATTTGTAGTTATAAGGTGCATAACTGCTCATAATGCATTTGGTCTCGCAACTAACATTTTTAATTAATCTTTTTTAATCTTTCATGTAATACTATTTTCAATTATTAATTTTTTATTGAGACTATTTCTTATATTTTACATTAAAGGTGATGGAAAAAGAGTGGACAAAAATTCCCAAGGTTTAGTAGAGAGTATATAGATGGTGTTGAGTCATTTTTAGATTTTGCTTACACTAGAGGAAGACCTCACAGATTTTATGTCCATGCACCAAATGTAGAAACTGTACTTGGGCAAGAAGAAATGTGGTCTTTGATCATTTAATAGCCACGGGCTTTCTAAAAGGCTATCTATCATGTTTGGGTTCACCATTGAGAAGAAATACCTTCACCTGCCAAAAGTGATGATAACATGATAGAAATGAAGATTCACAGGATGATATTTATGGCTTATTGTATCACATATAGAAATGTGGTAGAAGCAAAAGGAGGCATAGAGGGTTCTAACGATGAAGCTAGAAAGTTCTACCTATTGATTAATGATGCAAATCAAGAACTCTACCTTGGATGTGAAAGCTTCTCTACTTTATCTTTCATCATTCGGCTGTATTTATTGAAATGTCTTCATGGTTGGAGCAATTCTTCTTCTCTGATCTAAGGTCACATGATGCAGTGCAAGAAAAAATAGAAACTAACTTGTAGGACCTTTTCAATGTTCAAGCAAGATATTAATTATTTTATATTAAATATAGTTGTGTTTAGCTGAACCTTAACTGAAATTAGTCACATTGTCTCGTTCTGATGCTCATTGTTATCTATGGAAATAAGTAGATGAGCTTCATCATTTCATTCCTTTACAAAAGAAAGTGAGTGTAGTTCAATCTACAAAATTTGGAGCAAGAGAAATGTAAATAATGCATTCTTTGACACTCTCTTTAATATTTTATTTATTATATGGTGAAATCTTATTCTGTTTTACTAATAAAAAAGTGAGTCCCAGTAATTTACCGAGGCTGACTTGAAACTTCACTTGATAACACAAAATATAGAAAATAGATTGCAAATGACTCTTTTTGATAGTGTACTGAAAGATTCCATTTTAGTGGATAAGTGAAATAGTGATAGAAGGAAATTCTGGATGATTTTATCCATTACTATTTGAAACTGTTAAATGATATAGAATGCTGTATTGGATCATTCAGTGTAACTGACTGGGCTTGGATGATGATGTTTGAAATGATTATTGTACATTAACAGATCTTGGTTTCTTATTGCATAAAGAGTTTTGTGTAGACTTTTAGAGTCTCCTGACATCATTCATGTAATGCTTACAACCACAAACTTATTTGAATTTCAAATCTTCGTTGAATAGAAACACTCCTAGACAGGTGCAGCTATAAATGCAGATAATTAGTTAAAGATGTTTCCTAAATCTTTTAGTGGAGAAAGCAGTATGATGGTTTCGAGAACTCTTTCAATATGGTTATTTTTTCCTATTGTCTATTATTCATTTAGAATTTAATGGTTTGTCTGTTTCAGTGTACTTCAGTTGTCCCCATCTATCCAATCCTTTCAAATTTGTTATTTTACACGGAATAATTTTCGTGTTGAAATAACAATCAAAGGATGAATGATAACTTGGTTTGGTATTATTTGCGCAGTCTGTACATTGACTCGTGATGATTTTTGGCTGTGTTTTCATGGAAATATGTTTTCTACAAAAATATCAGTAGAAAAAACGATACAGTGATACATTTGACATTTGTGATCTTTCTTCATGCTTGACAGCTTTTCCGAAGCCTTCTATGGTCATATTTTTTTGCATCCTAAGCAAGAATTAACAGTTATAATTCTAGGGTTCTGTATAATAGATTTTTAAGAAATTTAAGGTGTAAGACAGTTTGGGTGATGAATCAATTTCACTAGATATCAATATATTCAACAGATCAGAGCCTTCTTTCTGTGTTTTCTTTTCTTTTCTGATCTGCTTGATACATGTCTACTGTACATTCATTTTATTTTTTGTATGGAGTGGGTACTTTTCTGTTAACTGTCAAGGTTCTTGCTATGAAGACAAAAATATATTGACTCTGAGATGAATTGCGATGTATAAACCTTTAGTAACCAAGTTGGTTTCCTCAGGTTTCTGCTCTTCGGATTGGTCACGATTGTTTAGGAAATAGAGTCTCAAAATGGTGATTCTTTCCACGTTGCCACTAAAATATTCAGGTTTTTTCTGACTACATCGGTATCTTCTAAGTCATACTTATATTACTCCATGTTTAGCTTTATATTTTGTTGATATATTTCAGCTTTCCTTCACCGAGGTGCTCCTTTTTTGCCATCAAAGTTTCCAGCGATAGTTGCTAGTCACGGAGATGTTTCTCTGACACCCCAAACGGTTATTATTACTTATCTCTCTCATCTAGTTTAAATCTCCTTCAATTTATGGGTTTGTGCATGTGTTTGTAGTGGAAATGATCGTTTTAGATTGAATGCTTTGTGTTTGCAGACTTGTAGCATAAAAATGAGAGAAAAACATGCAAACCATAGTTGCAACAAATTTTTGACCCGTGCTGCAAGGAATGATCATCATCTAAGCTATGATGGCTTGCCTGAAGAGCCCTTGTTGCTATCATTGATCAAAGAAGTCATATGGTATTTGTTTAACTTTAACCTGTCATTAAATTGCATTAGCCTAATGAAATACTATCTGCACTACCTGTATGAACTGAAACTATTTTTACTTTAATTAAAGACCAGTAGAATTCACCTTTGAATGTTACTGAAAAAATACAAACCTCTTTGTTTCCAGGGGGCTAAAATATCTATTTGTATTTTTGGTCGAGCAACCTAGCCAGCTGAAATACGTTGAGTGGCCAAGTTTTAGCAGTACGGTACGCCACTAGTTCTTTTTTTTAAAACTTCATGTTAGGCATCACTATAGTTCATTATCTGTAGTTTTGTCATAGTTCTTCCACACCAGATCCATATGTTTCTATTTCATTTTATAATTTTGTGAAATGTGTTGAATGATTACATACTTCTGTTAATCCTTTGCAGCTGAGGACTGCGGTTCTGACTCTTATCCTGGTTGCGTTGCTTATTGTTGCATTATCATCTGTTGATTCGGCTCTCTGCTATCTTTTGGCATTAGCTCTTAGGAAAAAACCATAACCTTGTGGTGTTGCCAGTGTTACCATAATACATAAGCATTTGATCTGATGCTTGTTGACATGTAAATCTTAAATCCTATTTTGAACTGGAAAGGATTATATTAGTCAGGAACCTTTTATTAAAGCCATTGCTTTGCATCTCAGTGAAAGAAATGGTTGCACAGTATAGAATCTTGTTAATTCCATGGATGGAAACTGGATATGGAATTGGATATTTCAGTTAACAATAGGAACCAGAGGAGTAAAAGGTTATGGCAGCTCACACTTCTCAAATTTACAAGTGTTTGGTTTTCTTTTCTAAAACTTTTAGGTCCTCTGAAATTATAGATATGTGTTGTTGATATTGATAGAGTTGAAATCCATTGTTTTAAATTTAAAAATGTTTGTTCTTAGTCCTTTAAAAGTTTTAGTATTTTAGATTTTTTTTCATATTTTTAAATGTGTCATCTTATTGATAGAACCAAAATGTATTAATGACGTTTAACATTTAATTATTTATTCACTTTAACATAATTAATTAGTTACTTAACATGATGGATTATATATTTATAAACTTAATGTAGTTAATTATCCATTTAATACAAATCGATTATCTTTTAACATACTTGATTATTTATGTAACATAATTTTTTATTTAATATAATAAATTATTTTATGCAGATAATAGGTTAAATACTAAAAATTAGTAATAGACTTCATCTCTATTAATAAGTACAATACATTTATAATTTTGAAGACCTAAATAAAAAATTTAGAGCACGAAAAGCAAACATTTGTAATATTTTATAAGGATGAAAAACATAAAGCAAATTCTTCCTCTACAATCTCTATATTAATTATGAAAGTTTATTAATTATGAAAAGTTGGTTATAACCTTTGCAAAAAAATTAAATAATCTTAAATGAAAGATATTGTTTAAATTAAAAAACAAATATGAAAGTGTAAGAGAAGGTGTGGAGGTTTTGCACCTCTATATCAACTATAAAAGGTCAATTTTAATTTTTTAAAATTTTTTAAATAATCCTAAATAAAAGATATTAATAAAATTAAAAAAAAAATATGAAAGTGGAAAAGAAGGTGTAGAGATGGAGGAAAAATTTGCTAAAACATATTTTACTCCTTAACTCAATTTTTGTTATGGATGCACACAAAATAAAATTTAGTCAACATCTCTAGTATTTGAATTATTTTTTTAAAAATACTTCATAAAATGTAATAAAATAAAGTTTTCATAAAATAAACCTAATTTATATATGAATTGAAAATCATTCATAAAAAATATACAAAATTGTTTCTCCAACTCAATTTATACACTTTATTTTTTTTATCTTTTTCTTTCTAAAATTACTTTTTTTTGAGTATATCAAAATAGGAGGATGACATTGAAACTTGATGAGACGCTGTTTGAGCCAGATTTGGCTAGTTATCCATCCTTGAGAAGTCTTTTTCTGCATATCAACCTTGGGATTTAACACTAATTGAAAGTGACCTTTGCTGCCAACACCACTGTTTCCTGGTCTTGTTGGTCGGTAACATGATTTCAAATACTCAGCCTTCAAAACCATGGTAATAATCTTACCTACCACCACCACTAGGTACTAGCTAGGTTCTGTTCCCTTCACTGTTTCTGAATTCCAAAGTAGCATTACATTTTCTAGTATGTATTATTTATCAAACCCAGACTTATGGGTGTGATACGAGTGTCAGTGTTTGATACGGAAAAACCATTTAAGAGATGTGTCCAAGTCTCACAATTTATGATCATGGAAATGCAAACTTAACTCAAATGAGCCACCTATATTAACACTATTAATGATTAAGAAAACATTAATGAACTTTTCTCAGTAATGTCCTCATTTATAAGTATTTCAGTGAAACACTTGTTCTTAGAATATCTTATAGCACTACATGTTATCACTACCTAATAAAAATACCCTTTGTTACCTTCATAACTATAAGACATTCAGATGAATCATATTCTCAGTATAAATATAATCAAATTTTGAGAATTTTTAGCTATTTGGCAATATTTCTGCAGAGCATCTCTTTTTTTCCACTAAAGGGTTCTATTCATGTTCCAAAGGTTTACTTCATTTATCAATGGCACATGGAGAAGCAATGAAGGTTAAATCAGATACAGAAGCACATTTTAGGAAGATATTTCCCATAAGCTGTTAGGTACCACAGTTCCATACTGTTAGGGTACATGTGTTCAAAGATACATCCAAAAGTTCTGAACTTGCCAGCTCTGAAAATACAGTACAAGTGTACAACTGCAGTTGCATCATCCGATGACAAAACCTGTTCTTGCATAGACTTTTGGATTAACTAAAATTTTTACCACATCAACATGTAGAAGTTGCAAAATTATCACCATCAGTAACAACCAAATGATCCAAATTTCTTCTACAGATATGTAATAGAAAGAGACAAAAGAGAAGAAAAAGATAAGATTGATGATGTGATTGAGAACAAGGAAAAAGAAAGTGTTGAAAAACAAGCATGAGTTCCATTGTCACTGACTCGCTGGTCTTCTCATCTCACTTGAGTACAAATAATGCACTCAAACCTTGACACAAACCATATGAAAATGATGTTGTGAAAATCTTTTCCATATTGAATCAATTAACAACCCTCTTATATAATGAAGTTTAAAAGCTTTTTTCTTACACATCCATACACTACTACAAGAAATTTTGCTACTGATATTTAGCTACTGTTATAATAACATTGTGAAGTAGGTGTACATAAAATGAAAAGTGTCAAAATATCATTTCTTAAAACCATAAGACATTAAGTTTTTATCTGTTTCCTATAAAAAAAATTGAAAACCAGAAAACAAGATTAGAAACAATTTCACAATTTAGTGGTTAAAGCATTAAAATGTGTGCCTATTTGTATGTGTAAGAGCAGCTAAATTACATTTAGCTGCATAACCAAACACATTTGAAGTATGAGTCTTAGTTAATTATATACTGCTCACTGTGTCTGTCTTTTTTCAATCTCATATTTTTAGTCACATTTTCACTCCAATTATGCACCAACCATTAACTGGTACTTCCCTTTATTTTCACTTGGAATCAGTGCTTCACCCTTTTCATATGAGTATCAGTACATTGTGTTGTGAGGTAAATTTCTTTCACCTCAACAATGAAAAAGATCCTTGCAGCTCTTTTGCGTGATTCTGAGGGTGCCTGCAAAAAAAAACATGTCGGTTACTGTCCTTCTATATGATACCTGCAATTCAACCTTTTACAGACACCACACTGTCCTTTGTTTTTCAATTCTACAATGATATTTGAGAATTAACACCACATGAAAATATTCATGCTTGTCTTCCTCCATGTGTTTGGATTGTATTCAAACTTTCCAGAACCGATTCCAATTTAAAGTTTAAAGCCAAAGCAACAAATAGTTGTCACCAAATTCAAAAGTAAAAAAAAAAGGCTATGTAGTCAGACCAATAGTGCTTCATAGGAAGCTGATGGTTTCTGACTTGACTCTGGTCAATGTTCATTGCAGTGTTCTTTCAGATGCACCAGAAAGTATCATGGACAGTCAAACAAACCATGTACCAGGTTGATCGTGTTTGGTTGGAGAGATTTTGAAATGTTCATAGAATAAAGTAATGTGAACATGGAGAATAAAACTTTGCTGAATGCTGACTTTATTTACAAATTGAAATTGGACTTTAGGGTAAGCTGTTAATGATTACTTTGTTCCTCAAATTCGATAAAGTGGACATGGGAATTTGAAAGGATGCATGTAGAAATTTAAGTCTTGGAGGGCTAATTTGCCAAATAAAATGAAAAAGAAACAAATATGAAGTCATGTTGACGTACCTATTACAACCTTGAGTAGGTATTCAATATTCAACAAAACAAAAACCTAACCTCAACAACAATACCAAGACTGAAGAGACACAACACAACAGAATCTAGCAGACTTTGGAGTGTTGGAAAACTTCTGACACTGTCTATTCAGCAGATTCAAGTTTTCAAACCACAAAATCTATACACCTAATTACCAGTCAACCAATATAATCAAAACCGTTTGATTTAAGCATTTGGTGAAGAATTAAACCCTCAGATCTATGTTTGTGAAATAACATATGTCAAAAGAAGCCAATCTCTTGATTAGATCAAGAAAGTGGTCTTTAACTTTGGACCAGAGATAAGCCAGCACCAAAACCAGTGCATGAATATCATTCTCCAATTCACTGTCTTGATGGATTGTGCTGAAACAGCCAATGACAAACAAAGCCAAAAACCTGCCAAATGAAAAACCACAACATCTTACCTTACATGATCCCAGAATACAAGTGGAAAACCACTCCTTTATCCATATGATTGATAGAAGTGTGCATCAAAGTGAGAAAACTCTTTATTGTTGCTTTACCATCACAACCATGATGGTTAAAACACCTAAACCTACCATTTGATGAGGAAATTAACAAGCCTAAAGCAAGATTTGGAATGAACAACTTTTGACAATAAAAAAACAGATGATGACACTGACCTTTGTTGAGAGTTCCTTGAAAGGTGTTCACCCAAAGGAAAGTTTTTCACTGCTTCCTCCTTTGTTGATTATAATGATTGAGCCGTAGTGGCAGTGGCACACATTCGTGTATCTTATCTTATCAATTCCATCAAGATCCCTACCAAAGTGGGCATTATGATTACCATTATTACTACTATTATTATGTTATGGTTTTGATTTTGGTTGGTTTTGAGTCACTTTTGAGACCCCACAGGAGCCTCCAATACAGAAGATGCTGAATGGAAACACTATAGCGTATGGGACACATTCCAAAAAGTGACAAAACCACATTATCATGATTGTGCAATATCATGCAACATAGGTGCTCATAAGTCTCAGGAATGGTGAGAAAAAGGCAAAAGAAAAAGGAAAAAAGAGAGAAGTGGAAGAAGACCATCTGGGCCAGTGGGCCATCACACAGAGAGACAAGTGGCAAATGAACTCCTGGGCTGGCCCACCAACAGGGTCCAAAGGCATCAGCCACCGCTGCTGAAGGGGGCAACAACTGACTTTAGGAACATCCATAAAACAAAAAACAAGTTGTTGAAAGAGACATGCATCAGTGTATGTAAATGGTAAAGGAAGATGGCATCAAAAGCAGATCCCTGTCTTCAATATTTTTCTATCTCATACCAACTATTCATCACTTTTCTCCATGATTATGGAACAATTTGCCTCATCACTTTCAATATAGTCTCTTCTTTCTAACTACATTTTTTTTATCAATACCAACCAAATTCAAGATCTTGCTTTAGAATGAAATTTTAATTTTAATCTAGAAACATCATTTTTTTTATCAATAACATTCAAATTCAAGATCTTGCTTTAGAATGAAAATTTTCATGTTAATTTTAATCTATAGATAAAAAATAATTAATTGTTATATTAATTAAATTAAAAATTATTTTAGAAACTAAAAGAATTATTAGTATCTAATTAGTTTATATTATTGATAAATAATTTTTAAATTAATATCTAATTAATTAAATGTTTTAATTAGTTAATTAGGATTTCTAATTATATATAGTAATCTTGGTAATCAGATACAAATTTATTAATAATAATAATTATTTTAAATTAATAGTTTATTAATAATAAAAATTTTATTAATATTTTATCATTAGCGCGATTTTGATTGGAATGTCAATAACTTGATTAAAATTAACATATTTTTGGGTGATTATTTTTAGATTAATATAACTAGTTTTTTTTTTTGTTGTTTTTATAAACAATTATTATTTCTTCCTTACTATTAGCTAAGGTTAATTTTTCAATCAAAGAAACTATTCTTAAACTAATGTAGACTAAAATTTTCTAATGTATATAATTTTTTTTATGTTTGTAATGATTTTTTTTTTATTGATATTAATGTTAATCTTCGTTAATAGTTTCTTAGGATTTTGTTTATAATGGTGACGAGAAAACTTTTAAACAATATTAATTAGAACTATTTTAGAATGTTAAGTAAAATAATTGTTCATACCATGTTGATAAAAAAAGTAAAAAGAACAAATCAAACCAAATGTCATAAAAAAATTCTTATCAATCCTAAATCATTTTAGTTTATGTAAACTGAAAACAATCTCCATTTGGGAAAAAAAGGAACATCAATATTGTTCATTTTTAAGTAAAAATTAACATCAATCAATATCAACTAAAAACAATTATCAATATTCATATTTATTGATAACTATTTGAGATTTAAATAGTGATGGGAATATTTTATTCAAACAAAAGTTAAAATTTAATAAACTTAAATTTTCTTATAAAAAGTATTTAAGAAATAAAACGATGTATAACCATTGATATTTCTTTATTAACATTTTTGTTGTGATTTTTTGCAGGCCAAAATCTTTCGTTTTCAATCTCTCACCATCTTTCTTCTTTTCTTTGTAAACTCAAACACGCACCCATCCACCTTCAAATTCTGTTCTCTGATGTCATCTCACACACACTCATACAAAATTTAGGAATTAATTCAATAAAATATGATTGATGTTCACATTGCCAATTGATAGAAGTCATACAACAATTCCTTAATTCACTTTAATTTTTAAAAAATGTCCCCACATTCCATTTTTTTATTCAGATCACAGTTATGTGTGATAACGCTTTTATTAACTTAACAGAAAATAGGTTTCTCATAATTTTTCTTGAAAGAACGTAATGAGAAAAATGTACGTGGAAATAACACGATCACAAATCAATTGCAGAAACACAGATATAACGTGATTCGGTCGTCAATCTGTAACTTAATCTACAGGTAATTAATTAGGTTTTCATTCTGTTTGTTACAAATTTATTACAAGTACAAAGATATCTTAAATAGAGATTATAGGGAGACACAATAATTAAGCTCACTCACTAACATGGTGTCTAATCAGCCCAACTCAATTGGTCATGGCTTCACATTCAACCATGCATGTGCTGATAAGCTTGTTAACTTATGTTTTATTTATAAAGAATATTTTCATTAGTATAATAGGTTTCTATCTAGTCTTCTTAGAGTTATTTATTAATAGATATAGATTACCTATGTGTCGGTTTTTTAATATATGGATTTTGATATAGTCTTTATATTTTTTGTATTTTTTTTTTTTTTTTTTAATAATATTTTTT
>Ga0123342_1005233_pt1 | contig 19041 bp, 7 predicted proteins | sample Turbeawhitnodule_FD_89960 | JGI IMG/M metagenome (GOLD analysis project Ga0123342, IMG submission 89960) | Root nodule microbial communities of legume samples collected from Mexico - Turtle bean Mexico white nodule | ecosystem: Host-associated > Plants > Roots > Nodule | place: Mexico: Nepantla... | reverse complement strand
CCAATGAAAAGATTCTCTATGAATAAATCCTAAATTAGCCAACTTATCAGCACACGCATTCCCTTCACGAAAAATATGAGTTACCCTAAACCTGATTGTCCCACAAAAATTAAGACAAGTAATTGCTTAAAGAAATTATGAGATTATTCAAAGTGTGTTTAAATAAAAATGTTTAAATAAAAATGTTTTCACTTAAGTGTCTTACTTAAAAGCGAGATTAACATCATTTTTAAGTTACTACTCAAATATACTTAAATTATTCTAAAGTTTTAACTTGTCTAGTAGAAAATTCGTCCAAAGTTTCAATGAAAAATGATAGGTTAGATTTCAACGTGATTAACTTTTTTTATATTAATACTCGTACTGGTAAAGTTCTTCGTCCTCTTTTTGTTATATGAGAGTTCCCTTCACCAGGCTGGGTTAAAATTAACACTGATGGGGCTGTTAATGAATATCCTGGTCTTGCTACTTGTGGAGGTATTTTCCATAGGAGAATGAGGGGTTTATTGGTGTTTTCTCTGCGTTTCTTGAAGTTCAGACTGCTATGGTTGTTGAGTTTTATGAAATTATACATGCTATGGAGGAAGCTCAAAAGATGGAGCTTACTAATGTATGGCTTAAATGTGATTCTGCCTTGATTTGTGTTGCATTTACTGCTAGGATTAATGTTTCGTGGATGCTTCGTAATTAATAGAATACTTGTCTTAATTACTGTCGAAAAATCAAGTTTAGGGTTACTTATATTTTTGATGAAGGGGATGCGTGTGTTGATAAATTGGCTAATTTAAGATTTATTCGAAGAGAACCATTTCATTGGTATAATAGACTTATGAATAAGTATAATCTACCTATGTACCGTTTTTGTTAACATATGAGTTTTGGCAGATGTGTTAGAAGTTTTTGCCTCTGCGCAAGTAAAGGTACGATCTTGGATTGCTGCAAAGTCCCGCGAAGTTTACTTTTCCTACCCCTGTTGGGTTATGGATCCTTTGGCATGTATACGGCTGATTTGGTAAAGCTAGTTAGCGCTTGGTTTGGTTGGTCCTTTGTCCGACGATTTTGGGTGCCAAGTTAGGAGTTAGACTCTATGTGTTCTTGTAAAAGGGTTGGACCACCCCTGAAGTGGTCCCCATTTATTTATTTTTTATTGCTGATAAAAAAAATGAGTTTTGGTCTAATCCTCATTATTTTTTTGTATTTTCTTTCTTTTTTATTTTTTAATAATACTTTTTTTACGTGATGGCAGAGGATTGTTCTTATTTGAGGTGTCAGACTAACTAAGATGTCAAGTTGCATAGTGATGTCTAACATGAAAGCTTTTATAAAAAAAATACACAATTAAAATTTTGTATTACACATTTTAGATGTTCAAAACATTTTAACTTAAATTGAGAAAGGGAGTTTTAAATAATAATAATGTTGGGCAGGCTGAATGGACCAGACTTTTCAAAAGAACATGTGCATATATAGAAATCAGTAGTGGCAAGTAGCAAAACTATTGGACCAGCCGAATGGACCCAGGCTTTTAAAAAACATTGAGGTGCATATGTAAATAAGGAGTGTTGCAAATAATAAAAATACTGGGAGTGGGAATACTAAAACGAGGTGTCCAAAACAAAAGGGGCCCAAAATAACAAAGCCTATACAAGAAACAACAGTGGGGCACTCTTTTTATTTAAGATTGGCACCAAATGGGCTGTTTCTTCCTGCACCTCCATATATTCTTCTCCCACCTCCATAAATTTCATATTTCCAAAAATACCTCTTTGTAATATTTCGGATTATGTAATCTGGAAGTCTTTTTTCAAATTCGTAATTAGCTTCCAGATTACATAATCCAGAAGCCTTTTTTCAGATGCATGATTAATTTTTGGATTATGTAATCCGGAAGTCTTTTTTAGCTTATGGATTACATAATCCGGAAGTCTTTTTTGAAATACGTGTCTAGATTACATAATTCGAAAGCTACTTTATAGGGGTGACACAAGAAGGTTAAAAATGTATTTTCATGTTGTGTATGGGGTGGCAGAAGAACCTATGGAGGTGCAGGAAGAATCAGTCCACCAAATGATGCCCCACATTAGAATTTTCAAAAGCAAGAAGAAAGTGACCACCACATGTATAAAAATATATAATGATCCAACAAAATGCATCTCTCACATCTACCTCACATGTTCATAATAAAAAAAACTATATAAAATGCACTTAGTAGTGCCACGTTCTTAAAGCATGCATGCATTGTGAACTTCATTCATGTGGGAAATAAAAACAAATGCAAAAACTTGAACTTAATAATGCAGACTACAAACTTCATTCACTTGGCAAGTTACCCTTAAATAAAGCTGAAATTGTTTTTCCCCAACACCAACATCTTCCCACTTCAAACACCTAGGAAACATATTCAAAACTTCACAATTTTTGGTAGGATGCTTCAAAACATGCTGAAACTCCCAAACCTACAACATTAAGAATTAAAACATAATTATCGTTCTTAATCATGCAATCATTTCATATTTCAATTGTTATGTAAGCATGTATGACATATATACCTCAAATACTAATGCACACCCAACAATATGCATCTATGTTGCATTTTTCTCCATGGACAAAAAATTATATGTCTAAAAAAGTTCATCAACCAACAAATCATAAATATCCCTAATTATATTTCTCAACATACTTAAGATCGTCTAAGATCTTAAAAAGTCTCAGAAACCCATTAGGGTTTGTATTTGGAAAATAGATTTTGGTCAATCCAATTACAATATACAATCGACAATAGTCATTGACATTATCTTCAATCGCAAGGTCATGTACTTCATCAACAATGTCCCATAACTCAACTTTTTTACACGAAAAAAACTTTGTTGTGTGACATTTATCATCTTCTTCATATACCACATTTTCATTTACTACAAGTAATCTCAATAAGGTACAACCATATTTTTTTATTTTTCGTTCATCATCTCACATACTACATAATTCAAATAGACGTGGACCATTAATTTTCATCTTTTCACTTATAGCCATTAAATACTTAAACAACGTTGACCAATTTGGGTCCTTTTGTGCTACTATTCAATTTTTCAACCACATCTACACAACAACAAATAACAACATAAATCAAAATAACATAACACAATCACTTCATATTATAACACTTCACAATGTTAGTTTCCTTCTTATATGTACTTGTAATAACCCACCCCACTACTATATATAGGACACTCATCTAAATTTTACCTACAAACTACAACATTACTACAAATTATTTCCACACAACACACTTATATGTCTTTTTCTACCACAACTCATCCTCACATATGTTTGTCAATACTCCATCATTTTGCTCTTCTACAAACCCCTCATTCAACCTCACTTGCGACTTCAAACCAACATAATGAACCTACTTTTTCTCAACACACCAACCTTCATCTAAATGCAACCATCGCTATACATTTCCTTAAACAAAAAGTAACCTTTACAAGCCAATTTTGGTACCAAAAAATACAATAAATTAAGAGATTTGTCCACAGTGTATCGTGAATTTTTACTGCGCATTGATGGAATAAAAAACATTGTTAGAGGAACTTCTGAATAAAGGACAATAGTTGAGTCAAATGAGTCTTTCTACCGTTGAAAACTCGTTACACTCGTATTGTTAATCATTTCACGTTCATTTCTAGTGTTTAACTAAAGATATTGATCCATCTTATTCTTTTTTTTTAAATTTTGTTATAGTGTAATTAATCTTTTTTCTAATTGTCAAAGAATCTCTTGTACAAAAAGATAGTTAAACTATCTAGACCCTAGTCATAATCTTCTTATAAACTAGAAAAAAAATACTACAATTAGTCATAAAACCAAGTCTCACATAAGAAATATATATAAAATCTTACATTGGGTACACAATAACCATCCACTACCCTCTATGCATCATATTGTTGAAACCATTCCAAACATAAATAAAAGTAAAACATTCAATGAAATGTCTCAAGAGAATCCCAATATACAAGCGAGAGACATGTTTTGCACTTGTGGTTCTAAGATAGAGACATGTTTTGCATTTGTGGTTCTAAGATATTGATCTATGAACTAACCTTGATGAGACAACATGATATTTTTGATAAATTTGTGTATATATAACAACAAAAACGTATTTCATATCCTTATAAGGTCAATTAATCTATAAGATTGAGCTATTACCAACATTGTTGTTGATGACTTAATGTTTTTGAACGATCATATGAAAAACTTAGATTTTAAATGAATTAATTTGAAAGTGTCTAGATTTGTGTTTTGATGTTTTCATAAAAAAAAAAGTGTAAATTTTTTATTCAACACAAAAGCTACTTAAAAATGGCTTAAAGTCAAAATCAATTTTCCATTCATAGTTAATTCTATAACGTGAAATCAAACATGTAAGCGTATATTTAAAATCATGTTAACCAATATTTTAACATAACCATATGTAGAATATAAGGTGAAATCAAACATGTATGCACTGATAAAACTAGGCAAGAGCAGTTGCACATTAATAAGAAAGTACTAAAAGTTTCTGTGGCCAACAAAACTTATATACAGTGCCAAAACTTCTTCATATTCGACCTAGGAAGAACTTGGATGAGTGTGGCTGCCTTCGTAGGTTGTTATTACACACCTAGGATCATCCTTATCTCTCTCCACTCTCTTCTTCACAGAGCATCCATCCACTGAACATCTATAGTAATTCCTGTGATAAAAAAACTTTTAATGATGAGTATGCTACATTTAATTTAATCATTAAAACAGAAAAAAATATAACAAAATATTTCCTAAGAAATGTTATCTTCATCTTTCTTATTGTTTTGTGCAGTGTTGCACTATGTTCATTAGGTTGTGCGTGTTTGTGTAGGCCTTTTTGATGCACCTACCCCTCAATTTTCACGTCAAAATCTTACAATGATATGCAGAAGCTGTAGCCTCAAGATAGAAGTGGATATCACACTTGGTATAGAAGCATAACCAAACATATGCTAATTAGCTCTGAGATGCAAGAATGTGATTTTATGTGCTTACCTTTACTCTCATCGTGTAATTTGGTTTTGTTAATCTATTTCATCTTTAATTAGCAGCATGAAAATTAACCATTTATTTATATTATGAACACAAGTTGAAAAATCTTTAAGGTTAACATATTCTATCATTAGCATCTACATACCTTGGATTGGGGTTGTTCTTCACCATTTTCTTTCCGTACTTCCTCCATCTGTATCCATCGTCTAGTACTTCAATCTCTGAAATTGTTTTGAATGCAACTCTATCTCTAACAACTTGCCTATTCTCACGTCCACTAGGATCTCCAAATATTACACACATGTTTACATCAGTCAACAACTATAAGCAAAAGGGATACAATTATTTTAAAATGTTCACATCAGTTGCTCTAGTAATCAGTTGAATTAGTCATTGAAAATGGCTAAATAAACATATCTCAAGCTACAAAACAAAACATGTGACTCTAGTGACACTTTTATCTCATGAGGAACTACAACATACATAGGTTATATTTTTATGTGCTGATATAGACTGTGGTTACAACACTGTTTAAGAGTTTTAAAATCTTTGTCTAAGAGTTTTTCTGTACTACTGAGACTTTTCAATGAGAAACTACAACATATATTTATATACTTACTGTTAGAAGACCCCTCAAAGTAGCTTCCACTTCCGCCAGACCCACTTAGATGAACCTGGTTTGAGACATTATTCTCAGGAGAAAAAGACTCAAAATCATCCAATTGCAAGTACTCAGAGAGCTCAAAAGGCCACTGGTTGCAGAAATCATCACTGTCAGGTGTATCAGGTGGTGGTCTTGGATTGTTGTCTGTCATTTTGCCACAACACTGAAAGATATGAAAAGAAAGGATCACGGCGCAGACAATATATATAAACGCCCGCCACAGTGATAGTTCTATTTGAAAGGCTGTTTCATGGTACCTTCCTATGAGCAACAAAATTTAGGAAGTTTCAAAGGTAATGAGAAGTAGTAGAAAAAAGAATGCCACAAACCAATTGATGTCGATGAAATATCTAAGAATGGTGATCAATAGAGGACAAAGCATGAGTGGGGTACAGTTAGAGATGACTTGGGGAAGACTTTCAAGAGATGCTAATGTTGATTGAGCAACTTAGACCAATTAACCCTTCACAGTACAAGTCCAAGTCAAAAGTGATTGTGTTTTCTTATGGTCTAGTGAAAGTTTCTTCGAACCACAAGACGCTACTTTCATATGAGCCACCAGAAAAGTGACTTCATCAGTGTTACGTACGTTCTTCATGCTTTGACCATTCCTTTCTTATATAACCAATTGATTATTCTCTTATATTACGTTCACATATATATGTATAATATTATAAATTTTTTTATGGGAAAATTCATAAATAAATATGGAAGTACTTGCATACTCAACCCATTAAAAAATTTATATATATATTTATGTTATAATAAAATTGTTAAGTAAATAGGGTTGTCGAAATATTATTATTTTACGTTCTTTTACCTCTCTAAGTGGAGGAATCAAGCTACCTTCTAGATTATCTTTAGTGTGCCATTCAACACTTTAATGGGTTAAGTGCTTTCTCCAAAAAAGTGGAAAACAAAGAAAAATATAGAGTGAAAGTGAAAGTCTGATTCCTCTTTCTCTCTATCGTGGTAGCAAAATTATTAAACAAGAGTTTAATTTCAATGTAACATATAAAGTCTTTTCTTACACAGAAATCAGGTTAGGAAATCGCTGTTAAAATAGTTTTTCTTTTCATAAAAGTTTCAAATTATCAGACAAATAGTTACTTGAACGAAAACTCTTTGCAGTGCTGATAGTGTTGGTGCTTGTGCATGTATTATTTTCAATTAAATAATCTCAAGGCACACACACGATATATATTTTCACTCTCTTGTATTATAAGTTTGTGTGTTTTACTTTTATTTGTCTCAATATTTCTAATACGATCTCTTCTACCAGGAATCGACAAACTGATAAGTAGAATAATCGGATGATGACGGTTCAGCTTTTTGATTAAGATTAGGTAAGGAATAAGAGATAAAATTTAATTAAACACTAAAACATGATTAAGAAGTATTAGGTTTAGGGTGTAGGATTTAGAGAAATATAAATAAAAGGTTACTTGTTAATGTTTGTTTTTTATCTTAAACATGCAAATAAACAATATATCGACTGATTTGTATCGGAATATTTTTCAAGTATGGAAAAAAATTAAAAGATACGAAGAAGATTGAATCAGCTTCATAGGAAACATTCACATCTTTATATAAATTATAAGAACATGATAATGTTTGTATCCTTCCTTTGTATATTTGATAGACAAATCTTTGAAAACAGTGTAAACAGTTCTTATACTGAGGAAACGATGCTTCTGTTTTTTTTGCCATCACAATAATTTTCACCCACAAAACTTGAATCCAAAATCTTATTTAAAAGAACAAAATTCAAGGTTATTTGGATCAACTACTTGCAAGTGTTTTTTTTTATAATTATTACATTCAGCACACATAGTATATTACAGAAATAATATACTTTTGATACGTTAGATTTCATTTAGCTTAAGAAAATAGAAAGGTTTTATTTAATTTCTAGGAAGCTTATCTTCTAGCAAGTGCTTTCACATTCATGTGTCCCAAGTTAGTATAGAATCAGTTGCGTTGACTTGAGTTTGCTTTACAGAGAGATGTGCATTAATTTATGAGAAGGAAGAGAGGTGAATTTATACCAAAATTGTGGTAATAGGAATCTTAAAAACACACTTCTAGGAAGTTCGTAGGTATCTTCCACGACCTTTCATGTTTGAAGAAACAAGTGGTGATCTCCATCTTCTTTTGTTCGAAATATAGCCAATAAAAGTGTTTGGCATCATGTTATTCGTCACCAATGGCCTCAACATTCAACATGTTAATTCATATGACCCACATCAGGATAAAACTTAAAAGGTTTATTTAGATGAGGGAAAAGTAAAGACAAAAATATATTTACTTAATTAAAGAAATTTTTTGATATACAAGACTTGATTATATATGTGTAATACTTTAATAATATAGTTTGTGAGTAGTTTTGGTTTCCGTGATTTATGTGGTTCAATTTCGATTCATGATAAATTTAGTTTTGATCGTTTTTAATTGCTTGATTTTATTCTACGTTTAAAAATATATTTTTTATTTTATCGTGAATTTTTAATTCAATCTTTAACAGGTGTGATAATACAATCATATGTGACATTTTTTTAATAGTAATTTTTTTTATGACTTGTTGTTAATGTTACCATAACTAAAATGTTGAACATATACATAAAAGCTTTATATATAGAAAATATATATGATATTAAATATTTAACTTTTTAGAGTCAATTATTTAATATAAAATAATTTATATTTAGTAAATTATGAAATAGTAAAAAAATTAAAATAAAATTGTGAAAAGTCATTTGTCCTACTTAAAACAAATTAACTGATTAGATAATTGCATAATTAAATTATTTAAAAATTGATTATAAAATAACTAAAATTATATATATTTTTTAAATATGGATTAAATTAATTGAGGAAATTATAATGATTATTTTTTTATTTTAATATATATACCCAAAATCAAGTAATTAAAAGTATTATAGAAAAAAAGAATCCATACAAAATTAATTAACTTATAAAAGTCATATTTTTATCGTCAATTTAAATACCTATTTATTTTGTCTTTCCTCGGTGAGAACAGAACCTAAAGAAAGTAACTGTGATTGTCAGTTCATCTTATCAAAACATCACTCCCACCTTATTTCTGGGAAGCATCCTATATATTATTACTTTGTCTGTAAAGCTGTGCTGATAAATTTATATAGTTATATAAATTGGGTTATATAATTATATATGGAATGTAGAATCTAAGCATTATCGTTTGGATAAAAATTACAAACCAATTTTGATTTTAGTTTCTAAAATGTTCTATAATTTAATTATTATTGTAATTAATTATTTTGATTTTTAAAAATTGATTTCTATTTGATGATTTTCTTATAGTGTAATATCTTCACCCATCTAACAATTAATCTCTCAATGAGAGATTTAGTTTGGAAAATAATTTCCTTCTCAATTTATTACTCCTACACCTACCCATAACATTTATTTTAATTAATAAAAAACTAACTTAAAAAACTATTTTCATTTGTTGGAGATCTCACATCGACTAAAGATTAGAACATTTCATAGTATATAAGTGAGTGTAAATCTTACTTTATAAATCCATTTTTATGAGGTTGAGTTACGCTTAAAGTTCACTTCTTAATATGATATCAAAGTCATTTCGAGTTTATCCTAGCGAGAGTTTGATGGACCTATCGTGTCACCCGATATTGGATCACCCATAAATATATAGTCTCACGTACGAACTAGTTAGTAGCCTCGACGTGAGAGGTTATGTTGTAGATCTCACATCAATTAGAGATTAGAACATTTAATAGTATATAAGTGAGTGGAAAACTCACCTTATAAGTTTTTTTTATAAGATTGAGTTAGATTTAAAGTTCACTTCTTAATCCTATTATTTTTATCTTCACATAAACTAATATATATTCTAAATATATTTACCAAATCATTCTTATTCATTCTCATAGTTATACTCAGTGAAACCATTTTTATTTTATTTTTTCAAATTCATTTAATCCATTTTTAATTCATCCTTTTGGAAAGATTTTCACAAATAACAAATTAGTTTATAGTAAAATAATTTTTTTTATTCTATTTATGTCAATTTGGCACTTTTAGAAAACTTAAAATTATTTTTGCATGAATATAAAAGTTGACAACTGATCACATAAAATTAATGCCCTGTAATTCAAATTTTAATAATTAATTGATTTTAAAACAATAAATCATAATTACTAAAAGTTTAGAGTATAGTGTGAAAAGATAAAAAAAATTACATAAAAAAATTATTTTAAAAAATAAAATTTATAATAAATAAATAATTTTAAATATATAAAATAGCGGTGTAATTAAAATTCACAAATTATAATATGACTAACATTTATAACAAATAAACATTTCACACACAACTTATAAACTATGTGTTTAAACTTATGATAGAAAATACATAATTATTTTATTGTTATCTCTAAAATAGTGTGATTTAAATGATAAGACATTTCAATGAAGAGAAAAAGTGTATAGGGGAGACACTTAAACTAAGGAGTTGCTCATGTCTTAATATTGTTAATAAGAAAAAGGGTTAATTTGTAAAAAAAATAAAATTGTATAAATATAATATGTTAAAAAAATTAGTGATAAAAACACTGTACAAATTTATTAAATAAAAATTAATTACAGAAAAAAAATTTATACTATATTAATTAAATTAAAAATTATTTTATAAACTAAAAAATATTAGTATCAAAAATTAATTTTTATTATTAAAAAATAATTTAAAATTAATATTTAATTAATTACTTAAATTTTAACTATTAATTATTTAGATTTTATAGTTAATATATAATATATTAATAACTAAATATTAATTAAAAAATTATTTATTAATAATAAAAAATAATTTAGATATTAATTATTTTTTAAATATCTAAAATAATATATAATTTAATTAATATAATAATTAATTATTATTTTTTAAAATTGACTTTTTTTAATATAATAAAAAAAATCATAGTTTCCCAAAAAATAATTATTGCTTTCGTCTTGAGCAACCGAGGTTGCTCAGTTTCTTGACTGTTGAAGTTCAACTTGATTGACTCAACAAATTTATTCATCAATTTATGTAATCAATTAAATCATGGACATGACATTTATAATAATCCAAAAAAGTAGTCTAAGTTCTCTTTTTAGGTTCCACATATTTTTTATAGAAGGGTCCACTCTATATTGTGTTTGATAAATTGAGAAAAAAAAATATTTATAAACTATATCTCTAATATTCTCTTTAGATCATCTCTACTGTAGTTATTTATGAAAATTATTTCAGAATTAACAATAATCCTTAAAAAATTTATTATTGGAGTATAGAAAGTGACATTGTTTATAATATGGATTAATTGTAAGACCTAAAACAAAGTTACTTTTTTTTTTTTTTTATACAAATTAAACACAGTTTACGACAACTTGCATATCCTATTCAACCATTTAAATTATATTTCCATAACTAAAAAATTTATTACTAAATTGATGTTTTATATAAAATATTTGAATCTACATAACATATAATATGCTAAGACTATAATTAGATAAAGTAATTAAGCTATTTTATAACTGTTAATCGTGATTAAGTGTCAAAAAATTTCTCTATTTATAAAAACTGTCAGACTAATCAATTTGGAGAAATTAAAAAAATTACAAACCTCCCCAAAAATGTTCGTCATGCATACTATTCTCCCTTTTGTGTGTACATTTCAATGGATACCACAAGTCACTTCATAATACTTTTTGTTATTTTATCCAATCAAACTCACCATTTCTTCTACTCTTCGTCCATTATGACAAATATAAACCTGCCAAAATTATAATTTTTAATAACTTTAATAAGTTGAAAATATTTTAAAATAATACTTAAATTGATTCTTATTTCTGTTCTTAATAAATACATTTATATCTAATTCAATCATTCAAAATCAATTTGTGATATAAAGTTTATATTCCACTATTATAATTTTTTATTTTTGTTGACGTATCCAACATAAAAAAAAATGTAGATTTATATTTAATTCAACTACATCAGTTTCTAAGATTATGTTTATTTTTTACTTATATATATATATATAACCTGATTTTATTTCTAATTGTAAGCTGTCTCCAACATTTATATTTCATATGTAATTTTTCTTTTAATAAAAAAATTATTTATATATATTATATCTTTTAAAAATACACCATTATAATATATTGATAATACGCTATTTAATTTTTAATATAAAATATTTATGTATCCATACTTATTCACACAAAATATTAATAAAAGAACTTAATATTAAGTTTAAAAGCATGTTTGTTTCTAGTAATTTTTATGAACAAGGATTAGGATATATATCATTCATTTAGATCCAGTGATTTATGCAAAAGAAAAGAGGATAATCTACCTATGAAAAATAAATAACATATCCTTCTTAGATGAAGAGAAGATCGCAGAAAATCACCAGCTCATCTCAGTTGTTTTTCTCATTTTTGTCTGGTTTCTCAGAGAGCCATGAAATTCTTGAAGAAGTGCACAACTTTTCTTTTTCTTGACAAAAGTTTGATGTGTGAACAATTTACAAGCATTCTTAACATAAACCGTGAAAAACAGAGAAGAAGGTTAGATAATTTGAGAGAGTTTGTTTGTAAGAATCTTGCATTCTTGAGAGTTTTACATTCCTCTTTGTTTGTGTTGGAGAGGTTCATCGTTATTCAGATCCAAATTAATTATAACACTAAAATTATGTTATTGTTGTCCAGATCCAAGTTAGTTATAGCAATATAGAATCATGTTAGTAATTACATCTAGTTGTTTATTTTTTCAAAAAATTGAATAAAAAAATATTATTAATTTTTTTTATCAAAATAATAAGTTAATGAAATCACTAGGATGAAAAGTGGATTTTTAAACAATAAGTTGAAAAAAATGGGTCTAACACTAATCTTATCTATAGAAGCCAAAAATTGATGAGGAGAGAGGAAGTTGACTTGTAACCTAGGAAACGCAAAAGATGGTGATGATTGGAAGAAGACGATTAAGATTATGAATTCACAGTTCCTTCAAATACTGAAATTCCTTTGGTCCACTCACTCTTCTAAACCTTCTTACTGCCTCTCTCATAGTCGTAGTCACCTCAATTTTTATATTCATTTAATTAAATAAAAATTATTTTCTATCTTAATTGTAAAGCATAAAAATAAAATATTTAAATGATCTAAAGTCTATAATAATAAATTAATTGTGATATATGATATAACTAATAAATCAAACAAAATATTATTCAAACAAAATTAATTTTAAATTTTATTTCAAGTACTTGTTTTTTAATGCATATTAAATCTGATTAATTCATGATAATTTCTAAATAAGAAATATAAATATTTTTTATAGTAAAATTGTACTTGCATTTCGTATGGGATGTTAAATAACATTCACATTTCTTTCTAGTTTTAGAACAAATACTCACATTCCTAATAAATTTTCGTAAAAGACTCTCTCGTTTTCATATAAATATTTATTTTCCTTTTTTTTAATAAATGAGATCATCATCCTTGTATCTTAATAAAATAACACTCTTCTTTTTGTTGTTTTATTTAAAAATATTATAACTTGAATTTAAATAAAAAGTTATGAAAATTTAAAACTCTAAAATATAAAAACTAAAGCACTTTTTATAAAAATATCATAAAAAAAAATATTGTAACTAAATTATAAATTATCTAATAAAAATTAAGAAAATATTATTTCAATACATAAATAAATAAATAAGTAGCAGTAAAGTATATGATTATTTTTTAAAATTTATTATTATATAATTAATTTTTAAATTTATTATTGTATGATTAAATTTATTAAATTATTATTATTATAGTCTTAAATATTTTAATAAATTATTAATATTATAGTGCTAAATATTTTTAAAAAGAATAAAAAAAAAGTCAATATAATATATTCATTTTTTAGTTTGATTCTTTTAAATTCACTTCAAACATAAAAAATGGTTGAATCAAATAAACAAAATGTATTTTTTTAGTTATTTTTATTCACTCAAGTAATTATTTGTTTTTCTTAAATAACTTAGTTACCTGAAATGGTTTTAAGAATTTATTTATTAACACCATCTACCTGATCTTAACTTTTAGGACCAGAAACAAATAGACCAAAAACTATTTGAGTATCAGACTCAGTTTAGGACTAGAAACAAATAGACCAAACTATTTGTGGTAAATGGGCTTTCAAAGATTTGGCTGTTCTTGTTCATTAAAGATATTTCCATGTTCTATCCTCCTTTTCTATTGTTCAGTTTCTGTTATTGGTTATGAAATTCATATTCAGACAACTGAAACTGCATTGTGGAATTTCAAAGATACCTACAAATATTCCATTTTTCTTGTGATAAGAACATGTTACATAGTCATTCTAACTAAGATAGATTCAGCCCAATCATTCACTTGAATATATAAGTATTCTTCACTGAATGTTTTCTTATCCACGACCACTGGTGTCAATGGTAGATTTTAATGAAATGATTAGATTTGAATGTATTAGAGATAAATGATGATAGTAGTACCCTCTTCAGTTCAAGTAAAACTTGGCTTAAAAACCATTCTAGTGCTTTTGTAAAGGATTATTTTGGAAGTGTTGAGATTTTCAGTATCTTGCCTGCTGAAATTGTAACCTTGTACCTTGATGTTACTTGGAATGTTGTGCTCATATTGGTGACTTGCTATTTGCACTTTATGGAGGATACTAGACTGATACAACACAATATCAAAATTTATCCTCAATGTTATAATAGTCTGCGTATGATCACAAAACTAATTGGTTAAGCATCAGAACATCAAATTGTTTCATTCATATAGAGGAGGAAACAATTGATCTGATTTGTCTGAAAATTAAAAGGACAATTATCTCATTTTTTTATAATGTCTTCAGGTATTTTTTTCTGACAAATTGTGTTATTCAACAGCATTTGACCTACAAATGACACTGTTCTTTCTTTCCACCTATAAATTCTGCAAGAATACTACTAGTTTATCTAGTAAAAACATAACACCAATAACATAGTTGTTACAGTTGTATAAGGAATCAGATAGCTAAAGAAGATAAATTAAGGTAACATCATTAACTGATTCATCAAATCATCACAAAGCCACAGATCACTTCAATAAGAACACGATACAACCAACCAAAAAACTCTGATAAAAACTCAAACAGAGGCAACCCTCTTGCCCTTCACACAACATCACTTCTCTTCTCTCTTCATATCTTTATTTATCTAGTTCTTAAAAAGTTCAGCAAGCTCAAGCAACCTTAACTTCAATAGTCCGTGGCTTCTTAGGCTCAGGAGGAGGCAATTTCTGCACAGTGACACTTAGCACACCATCTTCACACACTGCAGAGATTTCATCAGTGTTTGCATTTTCAGGTAACACAAACTTGCGCATGAACTTTCCAACCCTTCTTTCCATTCTGAGATACTTTGCCCCTTCTTTCTCTTCTTCCCTCTTTCTCTCTCCGCTAATCAAAAGCATGTTATCATCTTCAACCTGAACCTTTATGTCCCCACATTTCAAACCCGGCATGTCGATCTGGAACACATAGGAATTCGGATATTCCTTCACATCCGCAGGTGTTGCAGCCACAGCTTTCGCGTCCCGCACGTATGACCGTGTCGGAGCATTGTGTGCCTTGTCCCCTGCACCCTCCTCCGACATGTCCATGATGTGATGCAGCGTGTGGAACAGAGGAGATTCCAAACCCATGACCCTCAAATCCATCACTTTGATACGAAAAAAACTGCTTAGAAAGCCAAGACTTTTGTTGAGATTTTGTTCTGTGAATGTTTCTTGACAGGGAAGAAGGTAGGTGGCTTTTTAAATGGGGAATGTACATTGTTCCAGAAAGAAATGGAAGTTTCTGATGAAAACTAATAGCGCTAATTGCAAATAGAAGTTTCTGGAAGAACAAGATAGCGGGTATGTCGGAAATAGAAGTTTCTGAAAAATAGAGTCGCTTAAGTTATATTAAGTGGTCTTTGACTTTCGCGATCCTTCCAATGACTTCTAGAATATTGAAGTGATTATTATTATTATTATTATTATTCCCTTTTCTCCTTAATACGTTTAAGGTTCAATGTAATAAACTAATAAAAATATTCACTTTTATAAGTTCTAATACATTCTTAATTTTTTTTAAATAATACTTATATTCTTTTTTGATAAACAATTACTAAAAAATAATTACTTTTATAAAATATCAATTTTTCTCTTCTCCAAATAAGAGAATGTGAAGTAAAATATAATTAATAAACAATGATAATTAATGTAATTAATATAGTTTTAAACTTCATACATGATAGATAAATAAAAGCAAATTTTGAATAAAAATATTAATTAAATAGGAACGGAGGAAGGTGAAGTATTGTGTGAAAGTTGATTGATTGATTCATTTGTTTAATTCCTGAAATTAAAATTTGTTATATCTCGTAACTTTATGGTTAAAAAATCTGACAATTTCTTTTTCTTTATAGACTTTAACAATTATTTTCTTAACATACAGAACATTCTCTAATTGTTTAATCATATTTACTTAGAAACATTATAACATGGATTTTTATAAGAGTTAAAGTTATAAAATAAAAAAACAGAGATATTAGATATAATTTTGAAATATATAAACACTTTTTTTAATCTTTTAACAAAAATAAGAAGGAAATAGAGTGGTCCGATTTTAGCTTTTAACAAGAATGTGACATGTAGGATTCCTTACCATAAATCTTGAAGATACTGTAACACCTATGACTATGAATGTGAATTACATTCACCTTATACTTAAATAAATTATTACTTTATTACAATATAATAATGTATTATTTCAAAAAATAATTGTAAGGTGGATATTTTTTTTAACAGTGATGTCAAAGGGTATTTTCCTAAACTTTATTCTTCTTTTTAAAGTGTTTTATCTTTTATTTTATGTTAATATTATAAACATTCACGACTCTGTTTCATAAGCCTCTACTACAAATTTCATGATAAAAGCTTTTGAATCATTAGAAGATATTTAAGATGAAAATTGGCTATTGTTAAACAAGTTCTTGAAACCGAACTTGGGATATTACAAAGATCCGTTTGTGATGAACATTCATGATATTTAAAAGATCAATATATATTGTTCTTAAATTAAATTCTGCTATTCCCTGATTATAACACATGACAAGTGAGGGATTTGTCAAAAAAGGATGAAAAAAATAGAAATTGGACAGCAACTGAAAAGATGATCAAACCAAAATCACTGCTGATATTATCACAAAACTACAAAGCAAGAAATGACATTAATAAGAACTTGTAACCAAATCAAGCAAAAACATCTTTAAACAAGTGAAAGTTAACAACTCTTGGGCTCTAACAGACACAACCCCTGATAAAAGCTCAAGCAACATTTATTTGTTTAGTTCTTCAATCTCAAGCAACTTTGACCTGAATAGTCCTTGGCTTCTTAGGTTCAGGAGGAGGCAATTTCTGCACGGTAACGCTGAGCACCCCATCTTGACACACAGCAGAGATTGCATCAGTGTTTGCATTTTCAGGTAACACAAACTTCCGCATGAACTTCCCAACCCTTCGTTCCATTCTCAGAAAATTCACCCCTTCTTTTTCTTCTTCTCTCTTTCTCTCCCCGCTAATCAAAAGCACGTTATCATCTTCAATTTGAACCTTTATGTCACCGGATTTCAAACCCGGCATGTCGATCTGGAACACGTAGGAATTTGGATATTCCTTCACATCCGCAGGTGTAGCAGCCATCGCTTTCGCGTCTCGCACGTATGTCTGTGTCGGAGCATTGTGTGTCTTGTCCCCTGCACCTTCCTCCGACGTGTCCATCATGCGGTGCAGCGTGTGGAACAAGGGAGACTCCAAACCCATCACTCTGAAATCCATCACTTTCTGAATTTTAAAATATGAAGATTGCTCAAATATTCGTTTGTTCTCTCAGATTTTGTTCTGCTTACGTTTCTGTGCAGAGAGGATATGGAAATGGGTATTTATAAGGGTCACAGAGATTATTCGAGAAAGAGATCGAAGTTTCTGAAGAAAATAAAATTGTTCTGTGTGATCTTTCTCTAAATTCTAGTACCTTCGGTTATGTACAACTTCTTCCGAGGTTCTTCTCCGTCTACAATGTTCTAGAATTTTTGTCCTTGCCTTGTAAACAAGACTGAATCTTCTCTTGTTTTTTTCTTTAAACTTTTGGCATTTAAAAATTTTTAGGGTTTGAAAATTTGTAATTATTTCTATTTTGTGATTTAAATTAAATCAATTATTATATTATTGTCTTTCTTTAATTTGTTTTTTAAGAATCAACCTCTTTTTAATATGTAAATTCAATTTTTTTAATAAGGATAAGACAATTTGGTTGTAAAATTTGTCCAAAGTTATGGAAAAATCAATTTTTATAATATTAAAATATTTTTTTATAAGTTAAAAATTACATGTTATTCCTTGATTGTAATATTAAAATAATGGTTAATTTATGGATCGGAAACTCCGACCCATTTTGTTCTTTGGATCTGTCAGTATTTGGGCTTGCAAAATTTGGGCTTGCCACAGAAAAGGATATATGTTTTCAACTTGACAATTGTTGTTGACTTTCCAAACACATATTAATATACTTTTTACATTGTTAAACTTATATAAGTTAATATTTTAACTCTCTGTGGAAAGTTATTTTCTAAATTTAATTTCTTAACATATTTTCCAAATTATTTTTAAAAATTTTACAAATCTTATCCATTCTAAAATTAGTTTCTAGAAGTGTTAAAAATTGAACACATTCTAGAAATAGGGGAGTATTAAAATTTCAATTCCATCCAAAAAAAATCCTTTAAGAAATACCATTTTTGACACATTCTGTAAGTACTTTCTAGAAACTAATGCCAAGGAAAAAAAAGACCAATTACTTTTAGTGTATAATATTTATACTATTTGATTAATATTTTGGGAACCATTATCAACTTTATTAACTCAAATGACATCAATTGATTTCTTAACTTCTTTTCTATATGATTTCTTAACTTTTTAGTCTGATTTAAATTTAAATCTGTATAGACTATACCAAATCGAAAATATCTTTCTTTTCTAAATAAATTAAAAGTATTATAATTTTTAAAAAGATAATTTCTATCTAACAATATTATACATACATATACACACATGTAAGTATATCTAGAGAATATATATATATATATATATATATATATATATATATATATATATATATATATATATATTTTTTTTTTTTTTTTTTTTTTTTTTTTTTTTTT
>Ga0123342_1005232_pt1 | contig 19049 bp, 9 predicted proteins | sample Turbeawhitnodule_FD_89960 | JGI IMG/M metagenome (GOLD analysis project Ga0123342, IMG submission 89960) | Root nodule microbial communities of legume samples collected from Mexico - Turtle bean Mexico white nodule | ecosystem: Host-associated > Plants > Roots > Nodule | place: Mexico: Nepantla... | reverse complement strand
TGTTGTTTTTTTTGTTTTGTGTTTTGTTAAAATGAAAAATGGGTGATATTTTATATAAGAAGGGTAAAGTCATTTTTTTTTTTTTTTTTTATCACACTCTCCTAGATTTTATCTTTTGTTAGTTTAGTTGTGACAGATTACTTGGAACACCATTTTTATAATACATTGCAGTATTGTACGCTAATGTTTTAAATTGTTTTAGCAAAATGTCTGCAAAAAGAAAAACTAGTTTAAATTGTACTTTTGAATTGAGATATGACATTAACTTGGTGAAAGCTATAAGCTTGAATTCACTGCTCAGATGGTAAAGGATATCTTTCTTTTCGTTTTTTAGGTGAGTTTTCATTAATATTTTTTATTCAAAGGTGCACTCTGTCTGTTTAAAAAAATAATTTAATGTTAAATTTAATTTGCTTTACTTTAATAAAAGTTAACAACTTTTTTGTGAATATTTTTTTACAATGTTTATGAATGATATCTGGATCTAGTTCATCTGGGATATGAAATCCTTTGCTATAATCTTCATGTGAGTATAATGATCAATGTATTGTTATTGTAAAAACAATGTCTTTGGTTCTTAAAATTTTAATTTCATTTGTGTCTTTGTGAGAAATTATTACACTTAGGGGAAGATACATCTAATCTTACTTTCTTCATCTTTATCTACATAGACTTTGTCTTACTGGTGTAAGATTTAGCCACAACTTTTTCAAAAGATGAAGTATTGGTAAGAATGATTTTTATTTCCCTTGTATATATGGACAAAGTTTCGTAGTGCTTATGCCTTGCTTGGGGATACGTGGCTATACTGAAAATTTATCACTCGGGTGGGGCAAATTGAAGCCAAGGTTGAAGGCTCATGGAGAACCACCGAAAGGATTTCATTGGCAAGGGAAGGACGAGGAAGCTCAGAAGTTGTGGTTGAGATTGAAAAATGAGTTGCAATTGAACTAAAGGAGAAAAAGTGTACGATTTACCGTGAATGACTGTCATTGTCATTGTCATTCCCACTATACATGAAGTGATTGTGATACTATAGTGGTACTACATGCTAAGAGTCTTATGTATATTATATGATGAACAAAAGTGACAATTTATTAACAAGGCATATTTTAATTCACTTTCAAACAATGAAAATCCATTGAAATACTATTAGCGTTTGTGTTGACAGATTTGTATTACTAGCTTGCTTACAGAATAAAACATCCATATATAAATTATTAAATTCATATGCTAGAATCCAAATCTAAGTAATTTGTATAATTTTCTAGTCAAACAATTTACTACAAATTTTTAGTAACATTTTTTAAATGTCACTTTTTTATTAAAAAAAATTTACTAAATATTTCTAATAACATTTTTATATTATTATTATTTTATTAAAAAAATTATTGAAAATATTTAATAACATTTTTTAGATGTCACTTGTTTATTAAAAAAAGTTACTAAAGTTTTTTAGTAACAATTTTATAATGTTACTCTGTTTTAAAAAATAAAAAGATTTAGTAATATTTTTTAAATGTTACTTATTAAAAAAAGTTACTAAAGATTTTTAGTAACATTTTTATAATGTTACTTTTTTATTAAAAAATATTACTAAAAAGATTTAGTGAAATTTTTAAAATGTTATTTTTATATTAAAAAAAATTACTAAAAGTTTATAGTAACATTTTTATAGTGTTATTTTTTATTAAAAAAAACATTACACTACAAGAAAATCATCCGATAGAACCCAATTTTAGAGACAAAAAATAATTGGTTGTTATATTAACTAAATTAGAGAGCATTTGAGAGACTAATTTTTTTATTTATTTCTAAATTAGCTACTATTGTTAAATAGTTTCTAAATTGGTATCTAATTAGCTACCAATGTTATAACTACCAATTATTTAGATTGTAAATTAGGTAGCAAAAGCTTTGCTAATTAGATATCAATTTATAAACTATTTAACAATAATAGAAACTAATTTAAAAACCATTTTTTTAGTTTCTAAAATAGTCTCTAATTTAGTCAATATACTAACTAATTAATTTTTGTCTTTAAAATTGGTTTTATTTAATGATTTTTTTATAGTATTACTAGAAGGATTTAGCAACATTTTTAAAATTTAATCTTTTTATTATATAAATGTTACTAAAAGTATTTAGTGATACTTTTATAAATGTCTTTATTGATATGTAAAATTTTTACTAACACTCTTTAGTAACATTAAGTATTCGTTACATTGGATAAAATATTACTAAATCATATTAGTAACATTTTCTTTGATTTAGTAACATTTTTTGTGTTATTAATTATCATATATCTAGTAGTGAGTGGTTTTTCAAGCTTGATACAAATGAAGATATTTGTGCTGATTCCACGATTATCGAATTTTACCTAAATACCCATATACAAACATTTTACCCAAATATTCTGGAGCGCCGGTGTATCTGCATTTTTTTTATTAATATGTATATGTATTTTTTATTAATATTATGTATCCAATTTTTTTATTTCTATCATTATTTTTAATCCAATTTTTTATTTTTATTATTAATGTCTATCTTTATTTGTTATTATTATTATTATTATTATTATTATTATTATTATTATTATTATTATTATGTATCCACATTATTTATTTTTATCATTATTATGTATCCGCGTTTTTTTTTATCATTATTATATATGTATTTTTATTTATTAAAATGAACTATAAATTCATTCTCAAACATTCTAATTCATCATAAATGTATGTGTTTATGTATTTTTTTAAATATCAAACTGTATATCTGCACTTTTTAGTTTTATCATTATCATGTGTATTTGTATTTATTTAAATGAACTATAAATTCATATTGTAATATTTTAATCCATCGTAAATTTATGTGTATTCACATTTTTTTATCATTATTGTACATTTACATTTTTTATTTTTATCACTACCATATGCGTATTTCTGTTTATTAAAAAGAACTATAATACATAATATACAATTTATTTTTATCATTTTTTAATTCTATTTTGAATTTGGTTTTTTTATATGTATTTTTTTTATGAAAAGAATGGTAATTTAAAAAAAAAATTGGATGCATATCATAGGTTCTAAGGAGTAAGAAATTACCTAATAATATAAGAAGAATGAATACTAACAATACATTTTGAGTGATTTATTTTCATTACAAAACTGCCCTTATCATAATTAAAAAAAAAACCTCATTAACACATCCTCATCTAATATCACGTATGCAACGGAAACCCCATTTTTTTAGTACATTAAAGTTATTTTATATACATTCTGTATTACACTAAAGCGTCGTAGTTGACTACGTGTTTTGCTTTGTGCTGGAATGTGTTCATCCTCAAAATAAGATAATTTGTATTTTGATAATGGGCAAAGTGTTTCTCTTTGGAGAAATACCATTTAATATCGATCGAGTATTTGTTAATGAAAGACAAATTCTAGTTATCTTCACAGTTTGAAGAGTTTGGATCCTTCAGCATGACTAATCTAAGAGTAGTAAAAACACGAAATATTTATAATAAAGTATTTAGAGAGACTAAACCTAGAAACCTGACATTCTGCAAAGACAAACACTTAATTAAATGTTTTCTTCTTTTTATTCGTCATCATTATCGGAGACCGTTACAATATTTTGCTGGGGAAAGTTTAGTAGAGAAACCCAAACAAATTTGCTTTGCTTTGGGTTGTTTTGTTTTTCTCCCCAATTATTTTCAAAGACTTTTATTATTCTAATGGGTCAATTGTCTTTGTTTGACAAGAACGATAGATGGTTGAACGTGCACGGCAATGCAAACCTTTGGCAGCTGGTATTTGGGAATAAGTTGTTACGTCTTCATTCACTCTTCACACAAGGAAATACTGCCCCTCCAACCTATCTTCAACACAAATCAAATTTAAGTTGAAGTTGAGTTTAAGGGTTATGATTTAGGGTTTAGGATTGAACATATGCATAACGAATATCTTGTAAAATGTGATATTTTTATTAGATAACATTATTTTTATTTTTATTTTTTCATTCAATATTATTTTATTTTTATTTTTCTATCCAGCTCTAATTTTTTTCATGGTTTTATTTTATATTTTTTTTAAAAAAACTCTTAGAATTTAGTTTCTAAGGATGGTGTTTTTAATTTTATTTATTTATTTGTATAGAGTGAATAAAAAAGAAAAAAAAATATAAAATAGAATAAAAATAAATTTAAGAACCAATAAAATAATTTTAAAAAAAAATTTAAGTAAAAAATGTTTTGAAAATTTTAATTAAAAATGGAGTGAATAAATTTTAAATATTTATAAAATTGAAATAGAATAAAATTTGAAAATTAAAAATTAAAAATTAAATATATAAAAATTTATGAAGAAATATCAATAAAGAGAATATAATAAAATATTTTATAGATATTTTAATGTAAGTAAATATTATGGATAAAATAAATATAAAATTGTAACATTATTTTGTTTTTTTTGTATTTTTATAGTAATTTTGAATTGTGGAGAATAAATTATAATATATTTATAAATATATTTTTATAATAAAATTCGAATGAAAAAATTATAATAAATTATAATGTTGGTATTTTTTTGTTTGTTAAAAAGATATCAAAATAAGTAATAGTAAAAATTAAATAAAATTGTTTGGATATTTTATTAAAAAAATATTAATTAAATGGTTTAAAAAAATTGTTTGAATTTCTTCAATTTTATCTCCCTCTCCCGCACTTCTTCAGCAGGTCCAGGTCATCTTTTATCACTGATGTCTGCCTCTCCTATCTATCCTGGTTTGATGGTGACTGCATAGGTTCCCCTTTTTCAAAGTGCTCTCGTAGCATTTTCGTGCCATTTTTTGATCGACTTTTATTGTGATTATCCCTCCTTTTGACGAGGACAACTTCATCTTCATATGTGTGGTTGAGGCTACTGCACTCGACCTATTCAAGGAGGGTCGCCCCAAGAGCAGGTTGTATGTGGAAGATGCATTGACGACAATGTACTTGACAGTAATAGTCTTGGTGGCGTTTTCATCAAATAAGGTTGTCATTAGCTCAATGTATCCTTGTACTTCCATCGGTCGCCTACGAAGCCAACCAATCAGCCATCATAAGGTCTCAACTAATCAGAGGATATTTTCAAATTTGTAACCATTCCCGAAAACATCACGTCGGCCAAGCTCCCTTGGTCAATTAGGACTCTGTGCACCTTTCGTCCTACCGTGACAACAGATATCACCACTGGATCCTCCTCATGGGTAAACACATCTTTCAGGTCGAAACTTGTGAAGCAGAGGGAGGGCTCTGTGGGACAATCAAACCTCCTTGTATATAGGGACATCACCGCCCGCACATATTGTTTGCATTTGGAGGTCGAGTTTCCACCTCCATAGAATCCTCCTGCGATGGTGTTCAAATCCCCATGGATCGGAGTTTCATGTGTTTGATCCATGGATGTAGCCTCTCCTTTTGGCTCCTCCTGGTTGACCTCAAGATATTCCTTCAAGAAACCTTCTTTGACTAAATTAACCAGTTGATAACTTAGGCTATGCATCGTCCGATGCTATGCCCAATGACCATGTGAAAATCGCACCAGACATCTCTTCGTGATCCCAAGAATCGATTTGTCTTTTGTGGAAACTTTAGCCTATCCGCTACCCCTGCCATACTTATGAGCTCTTTACAGGGTACTCAAAATCTGGATATGATCGTCGTCTCCTCCCTGGCCTTTATCTTAGACTCATTCTTCTTTGCAACATACGGGACATACCTCAAATTCGTTCTCTTCTCGGTGGATGTTTCATTGCTCCTAACGGAACAATCTCGACTGTTTTCCTTGTGCATGGGCTGCTTCGACCGTGAGCTACCATTTTTCCTGAGCACGACCTCTTTAACCTCGATATGAGCGGTAACTCGTTCACGCACCTCAGATAACGTCTCCGCCAGACTCCTGATTAATGAATCACTGAACGGGCTTATTGTCATCACTTGTACGAAACCAACGACCACAATCTCTTCATCTTAAGTTTGAAGTCTTACTGAGACTGCACAAAATCTGTTCAAGTATTCTTTAAGCGACTCCCCTTCCCCCTGTTTGACATTGAAAAGATCATACAATCGTGGGGGGTTGACCTTATTAGCCGTTAATAACTCTTTAAACATTCTAGAGAATTGAGGGAAAAAGGTGATGTGACCATCCAGGATTCGACTAAACCATTGTAGGGCTATTCCAGTGAATGTACCCATGAGCATCTTATATCAGATTGCATCCGACCCCCTAGAGATGATCATTTGAGTCCTGAACAACTTTAGATGACTTTCAGGGTCCTCTACACCAGAGAAAAAGGCGATCTTGGGTGTGATGTAATCGGGTGACACAGGCTCATCCATGATTTGCTGAGAGAATGGTTTGGGATCATCCCTTGATGACAAATATGGGGAACGCTCCTGTGTGGGAGGTCAGCCATGTCGGTGCAAGTTCCCCTGCAATTCCTCGTTGGTCTTGTGCAACTCCTCATTGGCTTGTGTGTATTCCTCCATAGTTATTCGGGAGGCCTTAATCTCTTCATAAGGTGAGTCTGGCTCAACCGCGTTTCCTCTCGAAGGTGTTCTTGATTGACTTTGACTTCTGCTCATAGAAGTTCTTACTTGGCTCGGGCTTCTGTCCGTAGAAGCTCTTGCTCGGTCTTTGCTTCTTCTCGAATTCACTCTTGCTCACGTCAATACTCTTTGTTTGCCTCCTGGAGAGCCCTCATGGCCTTTATGATTTATTGCAAGGTAGAGGCCTCACTTCCTTCAAATCCCAACGGTCTTTGCCTTGTGTTTCTCATCACGTGGAATTCTCAGTCGCAAGTGTGGGTGAGATCAAGTTTTATCGGGTCCCACGGTGGGCGCCAAATGTTCTTGTCGGTGACCTCGGTTAGACTTGGAAGTGAGCTCCCGGCTGAAGCAATTTTGCTTAGGGTGTTGAACCGAGTTGAAGACGTTTTGTGACAAAGGATCTCTACCTGTTGATCACACTCCGACGATCAAGTCAGTGAGAGCATTCAAACTATCAATTTGTATCAATGTAGGGTTTAGAAAAACTGACCTTTACTCGGTGTCTTAAACCCTTTTTATAGACATTTCTTCAATGATTTTCAACAACCAGAATATTATTTCAACAAGAATATAATCTCAATAATAAAAATATAATTTCAATAGTAAGTACATTCGGTTAATGTCTACCTTTTATTTTCGGATACAATGCCACATCATCCCTAACAACTTTTATTTGCATTTAATATATATACACTTTAACTAATTCAGTTATTTTTACTTTAATTTTCTTTTTCATATAGACTACCAAACATCTGGATCGACTTCATAATATATCATTGGGTCCATACCTGTCCCAGACTGAACTAGGTATTTTTCACATAACTTGTCCGAGGTAATATATTGTACCAATACAACTTCTATTATTATTATTTCATACAAAATTTATGAACTCCAGTGAAATAACATGCTAATTAAAAAAAATGAGGTGAACTATAATATTTTATCATAAAATAAAATAAAGTTTTTTTAGGGTAGATGGCCTCATCTCATCCGTCATACCGAACACCGAGAGGAAAAATTCAAGTGAAATTGATTGGTGGATATTAAGTATTAATTGAAGATGAAGGCGACCATTGATTATGACTGGCTCTACCTATATTTATATTCACTCAAACTTCCTAGAAGTTATCTGCAACAGAAATCAGAAACTTTTGTGTGTATTTGGATGATGAATTCTCCCGTCGTTCGAAGCGTTTCAGAATGTTTTGTCAAGCCGTCGGGCCAAGCTCAAGAATCAGACCGAATCTGCAATTTAACACCTTGGGATATTTCTATGCTATCTTTGCACCACATCCAGAAGGGTCTACTCTTCCAGAAGCCAAAAACACTTGTTGTTGATCAGCATCATTTCATAGAGAATCTGTTGGAGAAACTCAAACACTCTCTTTCTCTCACCCTCTTCCATTTCTATCCATTGTCTGGTCGCCTTGTCACCCACAAAACCGAACACCCTTCATCTTATACTATTTCTGTTGACTGCAGCAACAGCAGTGGAGCTAGATTCATCCATGCAACTTTGGATATGACAATTTCTGACATCCTCTCCCCCGTTGATGTCCCTCCCATTGTTCACTCATTCTTTGACCTCCACAAAGCAGTCAACCATGATGGTCATACCATGCCACTGTTGTCGATTAAAGTTACTGAACTAGTGGACGGTGTTTTCATAGGTTGTTCCATGAACCACAATATTGGTGATGGCACTTCTTATTGGAATTTTTTCAATGCATGGTCTCAGATCTTTCAAGCTCAGGCTCAAGGAAATGAACACGATGTTCCGATTTCATGCCATCCTATTCATAACCGGTGGTTTCCAGATGGTTGCGGTCCAGTAATCAACCTTCCCTTCAAACATCACGACGAGTTTATTAGCAGATTTGAGGCACCTTTGCTGAGAGGGAGAATCTTCCACTTTTCATCGGAGTCTATTGCAAGACTGAAAGAAAGGGCGAACTCAGAGTCCAAAACCACAAAAATCTCTTCGCTCCAATCCTTATCGGCGCATGTTTGGAGATGCGTAACACGCGCACGCCAGACGGCACACGATGAGAGAACAAGTTGCAAATTGGCCATAAATAACCGGTCAAGAATGGAACCTCCTCTGGCGGCGGAGTACTTTGGAAGTGCTGTTAGTGTGGTGAGTGCAGATAGCACGGGAGGGGAATTGCTGGAGAATGATCTCGGATGGGCTGCATGGAAGGTGCACCTTGCTGTTGCCAACCATAACGGCAGAGTGGTAAGAGACATGCTGAAAGAGTGGTTACAACATCCAGTGATTTACCAACTTGGCGTGAACATTGACTCGAGTTGTGTGATGATATCAAGTTCTCCCAAGTTCGACATGTATGGGAATGAATTCGGGATGGGAAAAGCGGTGGCAGTTCTGAGTGGGTATGCCAACAAATTTGATGGGAACGTGACAGCATATCCAGGACGTGATGGAGGAGGAACCATAGATTTTGAACTCTCCCTTTCACCTCATGTAATGACTGCACTGGAATCAGATGAGGAGTTCATGCAAGCTGTTTCCCTGCACTAACCACTTCCTTCATTTCACTTTACATGCTTCGGATAGACATTAAAATAACATGATCAGAACAGTTCCTCTTATACTTTTCTCTTACTAAGCACAAACAATGTTGTGCTAAAGCAATAATGTCCTTTTATTTAGGATTTCATGTTTCATAGATTATCCTCCTCTCACTAGTCATGCCTCTTTTTCAATCTCTTCCATTATACACTTCAACTAAATGTTAATACTATCTGTTTCCCATACTATTAAAATTGTTTTACTCAAAGTATGTCAGTTACATCAATAAATTTTAACAATATCAACTTTCAAAATTGTACCTACCAGGAATAAAGAAATATACATTCACTATAGTTATTCAATTCCAATGCATTTAATATTATAACCGAGTATTAAAAGCATTTTATATGACCAAACGGTCACGTAATAATAATTATTTAAATATTTTGACAACGGTTATTCAATTATGTAGTAATAAAGACCTACGAAAAAAAATATTCATTTAACTTTCTATTATCAGACTTTCATATTGCAAACATTAATTATCTTAAAAATTGAAGAGTTTTTTTTTAAGTGATCCTTTATTTATTCTTTGTAATCAATCAACGACAGAGCTTGATTTATATATAAGTCATCTGTTCTCTAAATTCTTTAAATCTATGTTCCGTAAGGACAATAATAATAATAAATCATTTTAAATTTGAGAAACTTAAAATATTAATTTTATATTTGAGGAATTGAAAATTACTTTTACATTTATAAAAAATAAAATTTGATTCAAATTTTTTGGGATTAAAAAAGTAAAATTTAACAAAAAAGAATTAAAAAATATATTTGCATTCCATTATTTTAGTTGAACATATAATTGACATGCAGTTGTTAATCATGTACGAACCAGTCGAATATTATTAGTAATGCAAAACTAAAAAAATATTTTCTTACATTTGGAAACTAAAAACTAACTTTAAATTTGAACAACTAAAGAGAAGTAACTCAAATTAAAAAGACTAAAACTTGTATGATAATTATCTTATGATTTAGGCTAGATACACCGATGATAATTATCGTACGAGTTCTTAATTTAACTTTTTTAAATGTTTTATACAGTTTTATAAAACTCATACTCTTTTCAATATTTTATTTAATTATTATCAGAACGATATGTTTTAAAAAAAATTATTTTTACTAGTGGAAACACATGGGTGTGTATCTGCATTTTCTTCTTTTACTCATTTTTCACGATGATAAAAAATTAACATACATACAAAAAGAATTTTGGATGAGTCAAAATTGAAAAATAAAAAATAACATATAAAAGAAAAATGATGAATTGATTAATTAAACAACCTCTTTTCTTTTTTTTTATTTGAGTTTCTCTTCTTCTTCAAGTTTTTCCTCTTCATGTTAAAGTTGGGATTGACTTGATGGTAGATACAAAAAAATAGTAATTTTACCAAATAATATAATTGTTTGGAGTGAAGAAAGTGATTGAAAATGAGGTTAGTTTATTTGATATGTAAGATTTGATGTGAAAATGTGAGAGTATCCTCATTCTTTCTTCCTGTTGTTACACTAAAATAAGGAATTAAGAAAAGATTGAGAGAGTTAGTTTGCGTATAAAATCTATACATTAATATTAATTTAAAAATTTAAAAAATAATTTTATTTTTAAATAATTCATATAAAATGAGAAAATATTTCATTATACTAATAAAATAAGATATACTAAAGGATAGAATAAAAAAATTAATATATATAAAAACCGTTATAATTGGAAAATCCCATATATATAATATATAAGTATTGAGAACATCAACTCTTATCTAAATCCGAACGTATTAAATTTTATGTCAGGTAGAATGCTCTTATAAGAAACAATTGGAAAACATATCCTTTAAGAATGTGAGTGGCCATAAAGTTGAAGTGAAATCGATTGGTTCCTACTTCATGATGAGCACTGACTATTGATTACCTTTGTCAACATTCATTTTGACACAACACAAACATTCCCCGGTTCAGTTCAGACATCTCTAAGCTATCTGCGACACCACTCTGAAATTTTGGTGAGAGTTTGGATGATGAATTCCCCTGTCGTAGGAAGTGTTTCGGAATGTTTTATCAAGCCGTTGGGTTCAGCTCAAGATTCAATAGGAATATGCAATTTAACACCTTGGGATATTGCTATGCTGTCTATGCACTACATCCAGAAGGGTCTACTTTTCAGGAAACCTGCAACACTTGTTGATCGACAAGATTTTATAGAAAATCTGTTGAAGAAGCTCAAGCACTCTCTTTCTCTCACCCTCTTCCATTTTTATCCATTGGCAGGCCACCTTGTCACAAACAAAGGCCCTTCCTCTTGTACTATTTTCGTTGATGGCAACAACAAAGATGGAGCTAGATTCATCTATGCAACTTTGGATTTGACAATATTTGACATACTCTCCCCTGTTGACGTCCCACCCATTGTTCACTCATTCTTTGACCATCACAAAGCTGTCAACCATGATGGTCACACCATGCCTCTGTTGTCCATTAAAGTCACTGAACTATTGGATGGTGTTTTCATAGGCTGCTCTATGAACCATGCCATAGGCGATGGAACTTCTTATTGGAATTTCTTTAATACATGGTCTGAGATCTTTCTAGCTCAAGCTCAAGGCCATGAATACGGTGTTTCAATTTCACGCCACCCTATTCATAATCGGTGGTTTCCTGATGGTTGTGGTCCCTTGATCAATCTTCCCTTCAAACATCACGACGAGTTTATTAGCAGGTTTGAAGCACCCAAGATGAGAGAGAGAATCTTCCATTTTTCAGCAGAGTCTATTGCAGAACTGAAAGCAAGGGCTAACTCAGATTCCAAAACCACCAAAATCTCTTCGTTCCAATCCTTATCAGCTCATGTATGGAGATGCATAACACGAGCACGTCATCTGCCACATGATGAGATAACAAGCTGCAAATTGGCCATAAATAATCGAGCAAGAATGGAGCCGCCTCTGCCATATGAATACTTTGGAAACTTAATTGGCGTGGTGAGTGCGGGGACAACAGCAGGGGAGTTGCTGGAGAATGATCTAGGATGGGCTGCATGGAAGGTGCATCTGGCTGTTGCAAACCAAAACGACAGAGTAGTGCGAGACGCGGTGAAAGAGTGGTTACAACGCCCTGTGGTGTACCAACTTGGTGTGCACTTTGATTCGTGTAGTGTGACGATGTCAAGCTCGCCCAGGTTCGACATGTATGGGAATGAATTTGGGATGGGAAGAGCCGTGGCAGTTCTGAGTGGATATGCCAACAAATTTGATGGGAGTGTGACTTCATATCCAGGATCCGAAGGAGGGGGAAGCATAGATTTGGAACTCTCCCTTTCGCCCAAGGTAATGACCTTACTAGAATCCGATGAGGAGTTTATGCAAGCTGTTTCTGTGTCCAATTCCCTACACTATCAACTTTGTTGACCGTTTTCAACAGGTAATCATTAAAAATAGGTAACATATACTAGATTAGATGGTTAATGTTTTCTTACACGCCGTGTTATACCATCATATGTTTTTCACTCTGCACTTGAATGGTAAATACTTGAATGATTTTCATCTTAGTCAAACTTGAAAGGCTCCAACATCTGTTGGCTTCACATTTTTCTTTAGTATGTAAAATACAAAGGAGTATATGTTGATTCAATGGTGAAGATCGTTGTTGGTTTGGTTTTTGGCTGAAATCCTATGGAACATGAATGGTGATGGACTCTTCTAAATTGTATTTCTATATTTTAAGAAGAAAGAATGCTGTGCTAATTGCTAAAGCATTATCATTTGAACGAGGGATTCAATAGTTTAGGATGAAGGGAAGGGCGTAGAGCATGTTGAGAGACTAAAACAACACCAAGTGACACAACTCTGAATAAAGAAAGAATGAGAAGATTATTTTGATGTGATTGAGGTGTCAGAATGTTTGATTCTACTTGGACGAGAACCCGTAGTCGAAATAACAGAACTGGTGAAAGAAAGAATTAATGTTATGTACCAAGTAATATATGATTAAATTTTAAGTTCATTACCTTCTAACAATAGTTATGAAGTAAAAGATTCGTTAAATATAAAATATAATAATAAAAGTTTGTTGGGAGTTGTTATGGTGGCAAGGATGTTGTTGCTTCAATTGAAAGAATAGGGATTGTGTTTGATCTTTCTCACTCTTTTGTATTTTGATTAACATGATAATATTGTGTTCTTTGATTGATATTGATGTCAATATAAAAATCATTTATATCGATTCATCGCACATAAAATGATTAAGATGTTTTCTAAATATCGATTTCTCCTTTTAGCTTATATTATGCTTCTTTTAGCCTAGTCATCTCCATTTTTCTCTTAAAAACCTGAAATTAACACCAAATCTGGGAATAAAATACTCTTATTCATAAAACATGTAAAAATATATAAATTCATAAATTATATATTATTTTATATTTATTTTAGCAATTGATACTCATAAGTGCTTATATTTTAATATGAAATATTACTGAAATTAGACACTTATCAAGTATCATTATGTTTTGTGTATTAATGTATCACCCAAAGGAGAACATTAGTATGTATAGAATGTTTGTTTGTTATCTGAATTTGTATTGTATGTTAAGTTTATGACTCAGAGTATTAATATTAAACATGTGTTAATTGGAGTGTTTGTTCATGTGTCGAGTAAAACATAAAAAGGCCCAACATTATTGGCACTATCTTGCTCAAGAGAGATTCTACTAGCTTGAGCGAGATCCACTGATGGCATCTTGGCTTTTTGCGAATTTGGACAACTTTGGTGAGTGTTGATGCATTCCAACTTTCTCCTTTTAGCTTTATATATTTTCCTTTTGCCCAATTATCTCCATTATTCCCTAGATTCCTAAAATTAACACAAATGTGAGAATAAATCGTTCTTATTTAAATTAAAATTATAAAATATGTAAAAACGTATAAATTCATAAATTAGAGATTATTTTATACTTATGTTAGCAATTAATACTCATAAGTGCTTATATTTTAATATGAAATATTACTGAAATTTGGCACTTATCGTAGGCCAATGTAGGGTTTTAATCAACCATTGTTTGTAGATAAAGAGATAGTCAAAAATTGTGCAAGAAAACAAAAAGAAACAATATGAACATAAAAAGGGAAAAGAAAATCAGAGAGACGCAACAAAGCTCTTCATTTGAAGAGCTATGATACCACATTACAATCGGTGGTGTAGTAGGTATTTCGTCCTAGATGCTCCAATCTGGAACTGCAAGAAACCAAGAGAAAGCAAAATGAACCCTAATCAAAAGCGAGAAGCAACAACCCTAATCAAAAGCGAGAAGCAACAGTTGCAACAGCGAGAGTAAGAGAGAAACAATATGAGAGAAAAGAAAAGAAGAATGAATTATATTTCACTTGTGCCATAAGGCAAAGTAAAGTGGTGTATATATAAGAAAAGCCTTTGCCTAAACATACACTACACAAAAATCATTAAATGAAAACTAATTTTAGATATCAAAATAATTAGTTACTATTCGAGTAAATTAGAGATTATTTTATAAATTAAAAAAAAATTATTTTTATCTAAATTAGTTTCTATTATTAATAAAAATTTATAAAATAGTTTCTAAATTGGTATCTAACTTCTAGTTACCAAGGTTTTAGTTACTTATTACTTTATATTCTAAATTAGTCTCTATTAGTCTTTTAGAGACAAATTTAGAATCTAGAATATTATGAGCTAAAACTTAGGTAGTTAATTTAGATATCAATTTAGAAACTATTTTATAAAATTTTATTGATAATAGAAACCACTTTAAATGTTAATAATTTTTTAGTCTCTAAATTAGTATCTAATTTGATTAATATAATGAATAATTAATTTTTGTCAATAAATTTAATTATTATTTTATTAATTTTCTTGTTGTGATATGACAACTAATAAAAAAATATAAACTTAAACGGACCTAACAACTTAAAAAAAAACATAAATAAGTTATTTTAACCAGAATTGTTTTATGTAGAAATGGGTTTTGAATTTTGTTTGGAGTTGTAGTTTTCTCTTGGTCGTTAGTCCATTTCCGTCCTTATAAATCTCACTCTGTTATTCATATTTCAAGAAATTAATTCATTTGCATTTCAATGGGTCTTTATGTCCTTAATCTTAATTTTTTTTCCTCAACCTTCTTTATGCTAATATTCTAATAATAGAACATCTTAATTAATCCAAATTTAACACATCTCTTGGAAAAATCAAGTGAAAACTATCTGAGGACATCTATGGAGAGACGTAATGGTAGGAGGGGTAATGATGGGTACTCAAACGATTATACCACTTTCTTCTCAAATTTTACTCATGGATATGGGAAGATGGACATGGTTAAGATCTTCCAAAAACAGGCCAGGGTGAAAGAAGTCTTTATCTCAAGAAGGCTAAACAGATGTGGGAGAAGGTTTGGTTTTGTGCGGTTCTTTGAAGTGAGAAATGTGGGACGCATGGAGAGAGACCTGGATAGCTTATATATCGGGAACATGAAACTCCACGTTAATATTCTGAAATACCGAAGGAATCAAGTGGAAACTCATAAGGGGGAAAGGAGGGATCCGAGGGCTCATCACATGGAAAGGAAGAGGGGAGGAGTGAAGCTCAAGGAGGTTTGGGTGGAGAAGAAAAGGAACATGACCTACGCTGAAGCTGTGAAAGGGGAAATGCAACAAGAGAAGTGGAAGGGGACAACGATAAAAGTAGAAATGCATATTCTCCCTTGGATGGAAAAAAGCGTTGTCGGGCAACTCAAGGAAGTCATGAACTTCGATCAAATGGGTGAGGAATTAGTGAAAGAAGGCCTGAGTAGATTAAGAGCAAGATCATTGGGAGACAACCTAACTCTTTTGACCCCGAAAGAGGGGGAGCATGCTAGGGATATTATCAAGGATAATAAAGAATGGTTTGACGGTTTCTTCACAAGCATTAAGCCGTGGATGGTGTCGTGTGTGGCAGACCATAAACTCACATGGCTAAGATGTTATGGGTTACCTCTACCCTTCTGGAACAAGGAATGTTATGCAAAAGTGTTGGGGGAATCGGTTACGCTGGTATCTATTGACACTTCTTCTTTACTGTGGGAGAATCTGGAATACGTTAAACTACAAGTGCGATGTAGGTATAATTATAGCCCTGGAACATTGAAGAGCATGCAAATCAATAAACAAAGGTGCAATATCCTTATTGAAGAGGAGGTCCCTGTGTACTATGGAGTCATGAATATGGAAAACGAGTTTGGCTTTGGATCGTCCGATAGTGGGTCAAACTCAGACACTTACGTAGAAGAAACAGTCTTCTCAACCAAAAGCGGTGAGGAGGAGATCCAGTCGGTGGTTAGGGAGATTGTCCGACCAAAAGGGGAGGAAGAGGAAGGTGAGACGGCGGAGGGCGGAGAGTAGAGTAGGCAAAAAACAAAAATGCATTTTGGGGAATCATATCCAAAACTTTTATCATGTCAGAAGAGTGGGTGCAGATCTTTCACGAATGAAGTAAGCTTAAGCCAGAGGGTGGCTCAAGGTGCAGACCTAGATTGTAACCCTATACAAAATCGCGATTACGCATCCAACGGCTATGTTGAAAGTGATGAGCTGGCAAAAACGGTCATTGATGTTGAGTGTTATACCCCAGTGAGCGAAAAAATGGGCCACGTTAGAAAGTTTGAGGCCCAACCTCAAGTGGATCGGATCTCAACCTTAGCCCAAACCAAAGAGGATGGTTCTGAGTCAGATCCTGTGCAAAAGGTCTGTGAAGGTGAGGAAGGGAAAGAAGAAGGTTTGGACGTTAATACGAACGGTGAAAAGGAGGAGGAAAGTTATGACGAGAGTGAAGGAAGCGACACAGGAAACCCAACAATGATGTGTGAATCGTCAGCTTTGAATGTGGTGAACGAGCGTATTCAAGTAGGGGGTGAGGAAAGAACGCTGTCATTGGATCTACCAGAGGGAGCAACGGTGGGAGGCATCACTACCACCCCACCACATAGACGGAAACTGAAAGGGCTCTTTGAATTGGGGGATTCGATATCTTTTCCGAGAAGATCAGTGAGACTTATCTCAAGGCGTGCTAAGGCCAATTCCTCTTCATGTGACAGAGACGGTATGTGCTCAAACTCTGTATCTGATGGGGGAGAGGTCAATTGTAATCTTCGTTTTGCCGGGCCTAGTCTTACGGCGGAACCATCTAAACTGTGGGAGATTGGAAAGAAATCTGGGCTTAAATGTCGGGGGGACGAGGAGGAGGTAGTTAACGAATACCTCTGTTTGGAAGAGAGAGATACAGAGGTTATGAAGAACTTTGAGGAGGGAGACAAGAACGACCATATATGTTGATAGTAAATTTGAATATAAGAGGTTTGGGGGGTAGCATTAAGGCTAGGTACTTGAGACATATTATTGCAAGAGAGGGTGCGAATTTTGCCTGTATTCAAGAAACGAAAGTGAGTGCCATTACGGATGCAAGATGCTTCAATCTATGGGGGGATAATAATTTGGGGTGGTTACATTATGGTGGTGATAATGGTAGTGGAAGCTTGTTATCCTTGTGGCATAAAGAAGCGTTTTGCTACGATACACATGTGATGGGGAAGGGGTACATTGTTGTCTATGGTAAACATGTCATAATCAACTGCAGATGTGTGGTGGTAAATGTCTACGCTGCCTGTTCCTTAAGTGACAAGATAGTTTTGTGGAAGGAGCTGTCTGATTTAAAAAAGGCCTCCTCAGATGTGGTATGGTGTTTCTGTGGTGACTTTAATGCCATTAGAAAGAATGGAAAGAGGAAAGGTGTTAGTATGAGGGACAGTAATACGAGCGAGATGAGAGATTTTAATTGCTTCATCGAAGCTAATCTTCTGTTTGAAATACCTTTGGTGAGCAAGCCCTTTACTTGGTTTAATTCAAATGGGAAGGCCAAGAGCAGGCTAGACAAAGTGTTGGTAACCGAAGAATGGATGCAAACATGGCCTATGTGTAAGCAGTATGTGCAAAGTAGGGAGGTTTCTGACCACTGTGCAATAGTGGTGAAGTCTGTGGACAAGGATTGGGGTCCAAAACCTTTTAGATCCATCGATGCCTGGTTTATGGAAAGGGGTTTTGGTGCAATGGTTAAGGACAAGTGGAATTCTTATGTAATACAGGGGAATGCTCTTACGGTGTTAAAAGAGAAGATGAAGAGGCTGAAGGGTGATCTAAAGGGTTGGAACAAGGTTGAATTCGGTAACATAAGAGAACATTAAGAAGTCTATTTTGCAGTAAATAGAGGTGTTAGATTGTCAAGACTGCAATGGTGCCTTGATGGAAAGTGAGAGGCTGCATAGGATTGGTTTGGTGAGTAAATTGAAGGAGACTGATAAGAAGTGGAATCCCTTCTATGCCAAAAAGCTAGAGCCAACTGGTTTAAGAGTGGAGATTCATGTACTAAATTCTTTCACTCAACTCTGAGATGGAGACGCCTTAAAAATGAAATCAAAGGTGTGGAGGTGAGGGGTCAATGGTGCGAGGAACCGCCTACAGTTCGTATTGAAGCAAAGAAGATGTTCGAAAACAGATTCAAAGCCTCAAGAGACTTTGAGGTTGTTTTAGAAGGGGTGGAGTTTAAAGCATTAACACAGAAAGATAATGATAGTTTGGTGGCAGAGTTCTCAGAGAAAGAAGTGAAGGAAGCAGTGTGGCAATGTGATGGGTCGAAGAGTCCAGGACCGGATGGTTTTAATTTTAACTTTATCAAGAATAGTTGGGAGTGTTGAAGCTGGAGGAAGCTTCTTCCCTACCAAGGCTTGATGTGTGTTTGATGAAGAAAATGGCTTGGGTGCTTTGAAGATTGTAATAGGTTTTTAGATTCATATGTAATTAGGCTTGTAAG
>Ga0123342_1005231_pt1 | contig 19056 bp, 12 predicted proteins | sample Turbeawhitnodule_FD_89960 | JGI IMG/M metagenome (GOLD analysis project Ga0123342, IMG submission 89960) | Root nodule microbial communities of legume samples collected from Mexico - Turtle bean Mexico white nodule | ecosystem: Host-associated > Plants > Roots > Nodule | place: Mexico: Nepantla... | reverse complement strand
CGTTTAACCACATCATGAGCTTGATCTTACTACCTTGATTTGGCATCTAGGATGGGTCATGCAGCAAAAGGCAACCTTGAATACACACAACCCTAAAGAACGAGATCATCTAAGACATATAGCAACCTACAAAGCAACCTAGCTAACATCTACATCAAACACACTAAGACTAGGTAGAAAAGAGCTTCATCCATCTTCAACATCAAGATGTTCTCTTTCAGAAGAAACATTTTCAGATATAGGCATGAGATAGTTATTTATAATAACATTCCAGATTTTTCTATCTATAGATTCAACAAAGAATTTCATTCTAACCTTCCATAATTGATAATTCAGTCCACAAACAAAGGTGACCTGTTAATTGAGGCACCCTCCCCAAAAGGTACTTTTTCAGCCATAGAAAAAAGATTTATGATCGAAAACTTGAATAACTTTCAAGAACTTAGCTCTTGATGCCAATTGTTAGAGTATATGGCCTTAAACGAGAGGGGGTGAATTGTTTAAGAGGGATTTTCGCAAATTTTGAAGGTGTAATGAAAATCAATGCTGAATTACAGAGAAAAGAATCAAGGAAACAAATACCCAAAACTATTTTAAGATGATATCAGAAAAACAATCAGTTGTTTTGTTGAAACAATCAGTTGTTTTGTTGAAACAATCAGTTGTTTTTATCAGCAGTTAATAAAAACAACTTAAAACAGATATATGTGAGATCAGGGAAAGAGAGAATCACACAAACAGATTTATACTGGTTCACTCTTACACCAGAGCTACATCCAGTCCCCAGAAACCATTGGGTAACTCACTATGCAATCAAAACCAGATTACACACATCACACACCAAAGTTGTGACCTTGAACCCCTCAAGAAACACACTACCTTTGGCAAACCACACCAAGAATGTTGATCTTGAACACCTCAAGAACACACAACACTCATTGGCAACACAACTACATAAATACAGTAATCAAGGAAGAAGGGAATAGAATACACTTGGGTATTACAAAGCTTAAAGTTCAGAATTACAACCCAATCCTATTCCACACACTTAAGAATGTTCCAAAGCTCTTTCAAATCTTGGAAAAACTCTTTCTGTTACTCCAAGATTTAGGAGCGTAAAACCACCTTTATATAGATCAACCAAGTGGTCAAAAGCATTTAATAAAGGAGCCAAGTTAGTTAGGATCATTAAAAACATATTGAAACTGTTACGGTTTTGAGGAAAACAATCGATTGTTTTGTCGAAACAATCAATTGATTTGGTTTGACAACAAAGTCAACCAAGTCAAACAGCTTTCAACCTTTTTCATAAACTACTAAGGTAAAACAACCTGTTGAAATTTTGACAGCTTTTTAGAAAGCACATCTTTTCAAAAGGTTAAAGATTCAAATGAACTTGGATCATCTTAAGGAGTGAATTAACAAGTTTCAAACAACTAGACAACACACACACCAGCAGCAATGTCTTCAAGCTTTCCTCTTGGATTTGGAGACATCAAAGCATCTTGTTCAACATTTTCAAGTATTTTAGGGTTTTAGTTCCCATACTTTCACTTGTCAAAAAATTCTAAAATTTTGCATGATGTTTCCTAGTATAAAATAGAGATTTATCAAACCATTATGATTATATTACATTCACAAATTTATTACTCATATATTACATAATGTTATGTGTTCTAACATGAAATCTTATTATTTTAGTGCTTATTCTGGATATAACATGTTGAGTGGGAGGTGAAGTGCAAATGCAAAGAAACTGGATGCACCTTAAGGTAACCATGTATAACACTTCAGGATAGATGAATAATTAAAATGACATAAAACTTTTTAATATATTTATAGAACTTTTTGTAGAATGTTATATGTACTAATTTATTGTATGTAAACTTTCATATTTAAATTATGATATTACATGCATCATTGTTCTTGAAGTTTGATATTTTATGCAGGATTAGAGTATATATATAATAAAAAAACATTTTTTTTATAAAAAAATACATTTATAATGACGGTTCCATCTGGGAACCGTTTTTAAAAAGCATGTATAACAACGGTTCTTGCGGGAACCATCTTTAAAAATACATTTTTTAAAATTATTTCATTGTTTATTTGGCAGAATAATGACAGTTTTTACACGTGTCGTTAATGTGGTTTTATGATGACGGTTCTAAAATTGTCGTTTTAAACAACTGATTTACAACGACACCCAAAATAACGAAGGTTCTTGAACTGTCTTTATATGGCCTTTTTAATCGTCGCTAAAGTATTGTTCTGCACTAGTAACTAATGTTGTCTCTTTATAAAATCCTACAAAGAAATAACTTTGGATGATCATGAATGTATCAAAATCTTAAGAAGTTTTACAAATTGTTTTGAATAAAGAGAATTAAGTTTCACTCATCATTTCCCTACAACCTCATTTATTTATTGTAGATTAATTTTAATCAATGATAATAAGATACTCAAAGTTGAACCTAAAGGGTGGAAGAGGAACCTATTTGTATGGGAAATGAGTCAAACTCTACAAATGATGCAACTTTTGGAAAGTAAGGGAAAAGAAGATAAGTGGGTGGAAGGAAGGAGAATCTCTGGTTTATATGGTTAAATCAACTTATAACATTTTAAAGAAAGAGATACATGGTGAGCATAGGTCCGTCTTTGAACTTTTTTGGAAGATAATGACACTCCCTTCCACAGATTACTGCTTGGAGAGTTTTGCAAAATATAATAGCTACAAAGGACAATTTGACGAGACATGAAATTGTTATGGTAAGTAGTTTATGTGTTATGTGTGGTGAGGTAGAAGATACAACAAGTTATTTGTTCTTTAATTGTAAGATAGCTTGGCAAGTATGGGTCATGTGTTATTCATGATTGGGTATGCCATCGGTTAATCACTGTGATGAAAAGACACACTTTCTACACCTCAGACTACCTAATTCGAATTACAATAATTTGTGATATATGGAAACATAGGAATAAGTACATTTTTAAGAATGGTAAAGTAGACCACATGAAGGTGTTTACGATGGCACAAATAAAGTTTTGTTGGTGGATTACTTCTAAGGAACCTTTAGCTGGTTTTCCTTATTCTAAATGGTGCGTGGATTCTTTGATTTGTTTGAGATATCTCAAAAACCAGTAATTTGTTTTCAGTAGGGTGTCTCATTTATCATTGGTGTTGTAACCCTCTTTCCTTTATTAGGCAAGGTGATGACCTTAGTTTTTTTATAGGTGTAAGTCAGTGAGCTACAAAGTCCGGGGTCCATTTGGAGGTAAACAAAAACTAGTGTGATATGTAGCAATTAAGACAATGATATGGAAGGATGCTAGTCTGCAAATGAGATGAAGAATGGGTTCTATATGTACAAAATTGCTCCAATTTGGGAGTAGGTGCAAATGGGTGTTAAGAAGGTTTGAAGTTAGGAAGTCTCAATTGTAAGGAGGCAAATTGACTAAAACACTCTAATTCTATGCAAGAGTCCAGACAAGGTGGGTTAATAAGCTTTAATATTGGTTACATAGGTAATAGTATTATGAGGGTGAATTGAAGCTCAGTCTGTTTTGTTTGTTTGACTATTTTTCTTGTTTTTTTGGAGGTATTTTAACAATGTAGGGATTGCACTATTTTTTTGGGTTGTATGCATTTTTTTTTACAGTGACAGCAGCCACATAGCTTTCAGTTATTTGGTATAAGCTATTTTTGGTGTTTTGAAAGACGAGTCTTTTACTTTTGTATACGGGTTGGAGCATCCCTTAAATGTTCCCATTAATTTATTTATTTTTTGTTGATAAAAAATAAGAATTGAACCTAAAAATTTATGTTGTACCCATCGATTATTTTTGTTTGGAAGACTCTAAGTGTTTAAGCATCACTTAATTATGAATCCACCTTTAAAATAAAGATGAAACCATTTGATAACTTCTCCCTTCAAGATATTAAGAAAATTTACATTTGGTTTTTGACTTTTCAACATCTTATTATTGAAGAAAGCATTAAAATATTTGCTATAATATTTTTCTCTTAATGTAGGGGTTCAAGAGGTAAAAGAACTTAGTATAAATATGTTGTCTCCATACAAGCAAAATGCTTTACAAAATAATGACGAAAATGAACAAATCTTGATTATACAAAACACCTGTGATATGAAACACCAGCTACTAATGTTAATCAAAGGTCTAAATATGTGTTTGTAGAATGAAGTTGTTGACCAAATTTGGGTGAATTGAGGAGTTCTTTTAAAAATATTTTACTATCTACCTCCAATACTTAAAAAATTATAAAGATTAAGAGAACCATTTAAGCATAATTAATAAAATAGTAAAAAGTGTTTAGACAAAATTATATCAGTATTTTATCTTAATTTAACCAATTTAATATATGCTCAATCTTCAAGTAACTCTTGAAATTTGTTCTGAGTCAACAAATTATATAACTAATTATGTCACTATGCATGACAAACCAACCCTATGACATCCCCCTTTGAATGCTACTATTAAAACTACGGATTACATATCCTAATAAATATAAACACATAACAACAAACTTTTTCTACTTTAAAGAAAAAGTCGCTTTCACAACTTAACTTCAAATATCTCTACTTATATATCTTATATTCATATATCTTAGTAACTGTCCCTTAAAACACAATATTTACTAATTGCAACTTTTCAAAAGCAAATAAAGCCACACACAAGTTCCTATCACTTCATCCACGAAGCATACACATCATGATCCAAATACTATTTTTTATTACCACACTAATTTCTATATGATTTGGATTCCCATTCTACTAAGTCTAATTTTTTGCTTGGTAAATCGTCTTCTCAACGGAAAAACATTCTTTATAGGGATTGATAATTTTGAAAAATATATCTAAAAAATCCAACTAATTAAATCAACCTATTAAAGATTCCAAAATGATTCAATATATTACAAAATATTAGTTTAGATTTCGATGTCGATAGAACATTATTAATAATGATTTTAAGTTTAGAACACCTAATTTTTAATTTGATAATCTTAGTACTAAAGATTTCTAAAAGATAATTTAAAAAAAAATATCTAAAACTCTCTTGGCTCTAAGAGGCATACGACTTGAATGCACCAATGACTTGGAATCCCTTATTTCTGAACTGAAGTCTCACTATTCAAATTTCTCAAACATTTTTGTTTCTCTAAATCCAAGTTTAGTTTCTTAGTTACTAAACTAATTATTCTAATTCAATTTTGAAATCTTCTTTGAATCATTGTAATGTGAGTTAGGTAGTGAGAAAGAAATTTAAAAAAAAAAGATTAGGAGATTTGAGTAATAATAGTGTTAATTTTGGACAAGAATGAATAAGTTAGGTTAAGCAGATGAAGAAGAATAAAATGAGGAAGATGGGCCACTTAAGGGATGAAGAAGTAGTGTTGATTGTGGAGGGTAGTGGAAAGATATAATTGAATTAAAAAAAGGGTCCGTAAGATAATATATAAAGCCTTATAATAGGGAAGAAAGTGGGAGAGGGGACCATAAATGATCTTTTGCAATGTGTTGTTAATTTTCTCTATCTTTCTTTTCAAAATCTTCACCCACGAGTACTCACAAAACAATATTGAAAAAAAAACTCCTCAAGTCATCCCTTCTTACATATTCATATTTCATTACAATCAATGTACCGGTACAGTCATAACTATTATTTTATTTTATTTTTTATTAGGGGTTTAAGTAGATAAGAGTTTTCTTAGTGCTCATATATTAAGTGATCTATTAATATTTTACGAAATACTAATTTTTTGAAGTTTGTCGGAGTTTGTGCCAGCTTTTTTGAATTGGTGGACAAGGTAGTTGATTTATGTTTTGAAAAAAATTATAGATTTTTCAGATATAGAAAATCCACTCATAGAAAATTTAGGAAGCATAATAATTTTTTACAAACTCATGTTTAACTCAACTTTTGTTGTTATGACGTTGGTTGTTATGCATATTTTTTTTTTAGACTTCTAACTTATCTTTTGTATATAGTTTAAAACATCTTTTCAATGTTCTTTTAATTCTATCAATTCACTGCTTATAAAAAAATAAATACAAATTTCATTTTATTAGTTACTTTTATAAATTGAGTTAAATTTAAAATTTTATTTTTAAAATAGTATAGAACTATTTATATAGATTTTGAAAAAAAAAGTTAGAAATTCTACACCAACTAAAAATATCATTAATATGATGTATAAGTATCTTACCAAAATCAATGAAAATTGTGTTAAATATAACAAAATGATATTTTTTTATAGGACTAAATATTTTTTTATATAAAATCTTTCATTAAACATCAATATACAATTCACATCTCATCTAGGTCTTTCTACAATATTAATTTTACAACAAGTGCATTCACTCTATAAATTTAAGCTACATTATTACTAAAAGAGCTTATAATATGTTTAGTGTCTGGTTTTCTAGAATTGATTTTATCTTTAATTTTTACAATTAATAAGTTCCGTCTCTATATTTTTATAATACTCAAATTTTAGTTACTTAAAGCTAAAGAAAAGCTTTTATTTATATACAAAGACCAATTTTTAAAACGACAGTGTCTCTCACTCAATAGAAATATTATTATTATTATTATTATTTATTTTCTTTTTTATTAAAAGGTTGTTGAAAAATACTCTTAAAATAAATGAACTTCTTCTTATAAAAATGCACATATAATAATAAAATTTGTGAAAGAAAATAGGGAGGCGAACTTTAAGAGGATTGTAAAACTTTGAAGGCAAAAGGAAATTGTAACTAGGTTTACAAAAAAAAGAAGACTATTAACTAGAAAAAAAATATTGAGATTGACATAATTTTAAATAATAATTATAAATACTAATGCATTTGGAATATATAATAATTTATAAATAGATGGTCATAGAATCATCAAAATGGTACAACTTAACCCATGTGGCTGTGGCTTACACTAGTCAAAAAGTGCTAAAATTCATGGAGTTAAATTTTAATAATTTGTTATATTTTTTTAATGATTTCATAGTGAATAAGATGAAAATATTTTAAGATTGAATTTAAAATACTATGACCAGCACTAAATCTAATATATTTTCGTTACATTCGAGTTGAATATACTTTTATAGATGTAGAGCTCAAAATATATTAATCGAAACTTAGTTATGGATAACTTAATTGATGTTAAGTTTAGCCTATTTTAGTAGAGACTACTTTTAGTATACTTTGGTTAAGATCGAATTAAAGATATTTTGGATCAAACTAATTTAAGAATACTTGGACCAAATTTTTGTAAAAGATAATATGGAAAACATTTACTTAAAAAGATGTGTCTAAAATAGAGTTATCAAAATGAACTTTGTGAAAAAATAGTAAAAACAAATATTATCTAAATTTCAACCTATTTAGTTCGAGACCTAAATATGCTAACCCATATTATAAAAAGAATTATTATATATTATTAAAAAATGAGGCAATATTTTTCTATTAAAACACACATATATATATATATATTATAATTTATACATCAAGTTTATATATCTAAAATAAAAAATAATTTTATTAATATGACTTAAATTTTAAAACGACGTTTTATTTTTATTTTTATTTTTAAATCAGATCAAGACCAAAATTACCTATTTGTCTTATCGAGTCAAATTGGATCTAAAGTTGCAACCTCGTTTAGAATATAGGTTGGTTGATTCTCCCTGCACCCAATCAAATTAAATTGACACCCAATTATGTATGTGAAAGTACTGAAATATCCTTAATAAAAATAAAATTAGGTTAAACTAATTGTGCACCCAATCACACACCCAACAGTTTCGCACCCAACAGCCTTCGTTCTCGCACGAACACAGCAGCCGCGAACAACCTTCGTTCTCGCACGAACGCAGCCGCCGCCAACGCCACCTTGGTTTTCGTTGGCATTTCTCCTCTGAGACAGCGGAGGCTTGACCTGAAGGATCCCTTGAACGAAGACGAACCCAGGAGCGCGAAGGTCTTCGATTGTTGCGCAAGGTCAGTTTTAACATGCGTGTGTGTTATAGATATGCTTGTGCAGAAGTCATTTTTGACTTTCAGATATGCTTCTCTGTAGCTCACCCTACACGTTTTTTCAAAATAAATAAGATAAGGATACAATGGAATTTTCAAAAGTTCGTTGGGTGCCAATCAAAATTGATTGGGTGCAGGAAGCAATTGCCAGATAGGTTTTGTAGTTACATATTTGTTTGGTTGTTTTGTTGGGTATGAAGCCAGGACCAATTGGGTCGGGTTGAGTAGATACCATGTTTTAGTGAGTGGGCTTAATCATTGTGTCCCTTTATTATCTCTATTTATCTCTATTTAAAGAGATTATTGTACTTGTAATTGGTGTGCAACAGGATATAATGTAAACCTAATAGTTGTCCATGTGGATGTAGGTTGCAGTTGGCGACCGAACCACGTTAAATCTTGTGTCGTTTATTTTTCTGCAGTTGATTCATGATTGTGTGTGTTGCTTCTGCGTGCATTTTTCCCATCAAGTGGTATCAGAGCCTTGGTTCGTTTACACACTAGAGATCCGATCAGCAGAAATTAATCAATGAGATGTGAAAATTGCGGCTGCAGTAGCGTCCCAAAGCTAGGGTTTCGCAGGACCTGCAGTAGCATCCCAAAGTTAGGGTTTCACAAAGGCGGCAACATCATCCCAAAGCTAGGGTTTTGCAGGGGCGGCAACGACATCCCAAAATTAGGGTTGCATGTGCGTTCTGCAGGTGTGTTGGTCTGAGACGGCACGGAGTGCAGTGCAACGACGGTGAGCAGCGACGGTGGTGGTGCAGAGCGCGAACAGCGGCGGTGCGCGTCCTGGCAGCTGCGGTCCAGTGCGGCGGAGCACCAGTGCATTGGGGACTGCGACCAGGTCTATTGGTGACTGATTTTTGGGTGGTGCAATTTTTGTAATCTTGATTTTTTAAAAAAAAGGAAAAGATTGCCAAGATCTGAATTTAGTTGTACCGAGTATCTCGACTAGTCGTTTGAGATGGCAGAAGACAGGAAGTTTCGAATTGAAAATTCGATGGTACAAATTTCAGTTGGTGGAAAATGCAAATTGAGGATTTGCGAGTTCAGTTACTGAGCACATCAATATTCGATCTTAGCCAGACTTACGTCAGTGGGCATTAAGTTCGATGATGAAGTTCAAGCTTTACTACTGCTATTGTCTTTGCGGACGAGGACATTTTAGTTTGTTGTGCAGATAACAGTGTGGATTCCTGGGTCATGGATTCTGAAGCATTGCAAAATCTAGTTATCGGAGACTTTGGAAAGGTAAGACTAGCGGACAACAGAACTCTTGATGTTACGGACATGGGTGACATAGTGTTGAAGACACCAGTTGGTTTATGGACTTTGAAGGATGTCAGAGTTGTTCCAAGCTTGAGGAAAAGTTTGATTTCTGTTAGGAAGTTGGACAAACAGGGACATGAAGTAAAGTTCGAAAATCAGCAGTTGAAGGTCGTCAAGAAAAATCTTGTCATGGTCTACGGAAGAAAGAGAGGTTAGTTGTATATGGTTAGATTACCGCATCTGAGGGAGTGACCCTAATAAAAATTGTTAGTTGTATATTTTGTCAACCAAAATATATATTGTTAAAGATTGATTGAAAGATGTCTTGACTAAAATCAAGATAAATATTTTCTAACTAAAGTCAAGTCATAGAGATGTTCGCTAAGGATAACCAAAAATATTATAAATAAAATCAATTAAATATGTCTTAACTTAGGTTAAAATAACTTGAGTGACTTTGGGTTAAAGTTGTGTTAGTTAAGGTTAAGTTAAAATGAATTGGTTAAGGTTAAGAAAACAATATATACTTTCGTGAAGTGATTAGGTGATTTAATACATTCTTATTGAGTAAGTTGTGGATCATAAAATCATTATGATGTACCAACTAAAATGACTTTAAAGCTTAGAACATGTACAACTTTAAGTGGTTGTGTGAAAATCCTAATATAAAATTATTTAAATGATTATTTGAAAATCCTAATCATATAGAATTACTTTAGATAAGGCTAAGATAAAATTATTTGGGTTAAAGGTGAGTTGAAATTACTTTAGTCGAAATTATTTTTAAAATAGTGATTGGTTCTATTCTAAGTCATGACCCTAGTTCCATACAACGTTAGGTTGGGGTTTAGGAGCTTTTGTGCCCCTCATTTAGTAAGCTAAAAAGTCTTAGGACTATTATGGGTTATATAGGCTAGACTTAGGAGTTAGGGTTGAATGGACAACTTTGGATAGTTATATGAAATTTTATTGCAAATTTTATCTTTATTTCATACCATACTAGTCTAAATTAGTGATTTGTTGTTGTGAGATGGGAAGTGAAAATAAAGGTAGCTAGTCTAAATTAAATCACAAAGAATTGGTGTATAATATCTGCTTGAAGAAGAAAAAAAAACAGAAAGGAAAAAAATGATATTTGTTATAAAAGAGAAAAAACACTGATTTTATTTTTCTAAGAAACAATATTAAACATTTTCGCCGTACTATTTTAAAAAACCGCATTAAACTTAAGATAACAAAATATATAATATGATTTTATTCGATTTAAATATAAAATAGTATTTGAACCAAATTAAAATTATTTTTTTACTATTTATTTTGAATTTTTTATAGTTTTTAATTTTCAAATTACGATAAAAAAACACCACTTAAAAGTTAGTAAATTCCTTACGTTAAATAAAAATATTTCATTCATTGTAATCCTTCTCTAAAATTATGCTTCTATGTACTAAAAAATTTTAAAAAAAAAATATTTAGCTAGTAACAGAACCTTATTAGCATTAGAAAACTAAGTAATTATTATCATCTTTTTTCTTATCATCAAAGAATAAAAAAAATAAATTGAACTATAATCTATATTCAACATTTATTTTTTAATGTTCTAATACTTTACATATTTAGAGTTGAGTTAGATAAATTTTTCTTACTTCTCATTTCTCTAATAAGGATGATCTTCTTTTTCTTTTATTAGGAATGATGATAGTCCATTTTCTATGTCGGTAGTTAAATATTTAACCTGCCAAGTGGGAAATTCGTCTAAAACTTCAATGAAGAATGATATGTTGGATTTCAACGTGATTAAGTTTTTTTGTATTAATACTCGTACTGGTAAAGTTCTTCATCCTCTTCCTGTTAGATGGAAGTTCCCTTCACTAGGCTAGGTTAAAATTAACATTGATTGGACTATTAGGGGATATCCTGGTTTTTTTACTTGTGGAGGTATTTTCTGTGGGAGTATGAGGAAGTTTATAGGTACTTTCTCTGTGTTTCTTGAAGTTCAGACTATTATGGTTACTGAGTTTTCTGTAGTTATACATGTTATGTGGGAAGCTCAAAAGATGGGGCTTATTAATGTATGACTTGAATGCGATTCTGCCTTGGTTTGTGTTGCATTTACTACTAGGACTAATGTTTCGTAATCGATTAAATACTTGTCTTAATTATTGTGGGAAAATCAGGAGGTTTAGGGTTACTCATATTTTTCGTGAAGGGAATGCGTGTACTGACGAGTTGACTAATTTATAATTTTTTTATAGAGAATCATTTCATTGGTATAATAGGTTTCCATCTAGTATGTTCTTAGAATTAATTATGAATATGTATAGTCTATTTATGTATCATTTTTGTTAGCATATGAGTTTTGGTCTAGTCCCCCCATTTTTTTTTGTATTTTTTTTATTTTTTAATAATATTTTTTCATGTGATGGCAGGTGACTGTTGTTACTTGAAGTGTCAGTCTAACCGAATTATCAAGTTGTATAGTGATACCTAACATAAAATTTAAAAAAAAATAGCATATGTTACCTACGAAAATAAAACTAAATAATACATATATGTACAGTTTATTTCATTTGAATTTATTCAAAAGTTTAAAAGCAGGAAGTAAAGAATTTGGTTTATGTAGAGAGAAGAAAGCTAAAGATAATTGATTTTGAATTATTTAGATGGGAATTGAATAAGGTTGGGTGGACATAGGCTTAGGTCGGGTCTAACAATAAGGATGTAGTTTGTTTGTTGGGAGAGTGAGAATTGCGTGACAGATTGTACAGCATGGATCAAACACCAAACCTTGTCGGGGAATCAAAGCCTACCAAAGCGACCAAATTGGGTAAAATGAAGAGTAATAGGTTATGATATTTGGTTTCCACCACTACATTTTTGCAGGGTTAGCCCCCACACACATGTATATGTTAACTGTGCTACGTTGTGTTATGCTGTACTTCTACTCATCAACACAACCTATAGACTTTAGACTTTAGATTTTAGACTTTAGACGTAGAACAAAGAGGGAGGGTTTTGAGTTTAGTTGTGTTGTGTTGAGTTGAGTTGGGTTGGTGGATGAAGAAGAGAATCAAAATGGGATTAGACAGTTGGTTTGTTTGTTTGATATGCCTTACATTATATTACATTACATGTGATTCCCAAGATTTTTGTCTTGTAACTTTCCTTACCTATGTCCCACCACGCATTCCATATATCACCATCACTTCTAATATTATTATTTTTTATTTTCAAATACTAACTTTGCAAATACTTTACGTGTATAGCCAAAAATTTATGTTATCATATCCTTCCACTTTTCTTTAATTCGCATACAAATTTCTTTTCCCTTTTTTTTTCATTTGCTCCAAACACATTATATCACTAACTAGACATGATATAGATCAGCACATTATAGTTAGTTAAGGACAATGAACAATCAAACCAATAATTTATTTAGTAACAAGAAAAACGAATGATATACTTTCTTTAAAGATCGAATCTTTCTTTTCAATCACATAGAAGTATGTTCTGATTGCTACAGGTTATACTAGAGAATGGTTTGACTTGTAGTTTTGTTGGTGTTGGTAAAAATTAAGGAATGCAATTTATGGAAAATTTAATTTTTAAATTTACACATTTTATAGAATAAAAACTAATATGTACGAGAATAACTTACTCAAAAAATTTAGTTTAGGTGGTGTTTATACAAGTGTATATGGAATGTGTTTGGTGGCTAACACAACCATCTTGTTACATTTTGCAAGAGGTATAATTCTTGCTATACTAATGCAAAAGAATCGAGCAACAATACAAAACAACTACCGTGAGGAGGGAATCATCATCATATATAACTTTTTAAATTTTTTTTAATAAAATGTAATATTTTGATGACGAATATAGGAAGAACGGAATCATCATCATATATAACTTCTTAACATTTTTCTAATAAAATGTAATATTTTGATGACGAATATAGGAATAACGTTGTTGTCATGTACATACAATGATGTGTTTAATAGAAAGCATTATTGTCTTAGCATAAGATGTATTGAATTAAATATTTATCATTAGATAAAAAGTTATAACTGATGATCTGGGTGCAACTCTTTCTACTTAAGTGTGTCACAATTCAAGTGCCACGGTTCGATAGTGACTTGATTCACTTGATCTCTCTATTATGGGATAATTGATATCACTTGCAACAATCTTCTTCTCACATATTGTCCCACAAATCGAAATCTTTGATTATGACTCAACCCATTAAATACTATTTTAGAGACTAAAAAAATTATTGACATTTAAATTATTTTCTATTATTGATAAATAGTTTTTAAATTGGTATCTAATTAGCTATACCAAGATTTTAGCTACCAACTTTAGAATCTAAATATTTGGTAATTAAAATCTTGGTAGTTGTTTAGATACCAATTTATAAACTATTTATCAATAATAGAAACTAATTTAGATATCAATAATTTTTTTAGTCTTTAAAATAGTATCTAAAAATTTTCTAGTAGTGAATGTCGATTCGATAGTGACTTAACTCACCTGACCTCTGCCACATGACAAATGATGTCACCTGCAACCGGATGACAGTTCAACCTAAGAACCATCATTGTTTCTAATAATTTATTTATTCATTTCTTAGTTTCATGTACTCATTTCTTTTCTCGCTCTTTTTTTCTTCTCTTGTTGGCCTTGCCTTTCTTTATTTTTGTTAGGATAAGTATTTGTTGGGTTCTTTTCCATTTAGTTCATATTTTAAATGCATCATTGAGTCTTTAATTTGTTTGGGTTGTTCTTGTGTTGATAGTGGTGGTTTGTGGTGTTGTGAGGTCATTGGTGGTGCGAGATTGTTAGTGGTGTGTGGTAGTTTGTGACGTTATAGTGATGGCTCGCAAAGTTAAGTTTTAATGAAAGGTTAAGTTGGAAATGAGTCTAAAAAAATCAAAACCTAAGAAATCTCAGTCAGAGAGAAATCGTGGTCTGAAAAGGTAGAAAAAAAAGAAAGAAAAATAGAAAAAAAGTGAATGTCAAAAGGAGGAATTTTGGTCTAAGAGAAAAAGATGTAGCTTCTTACTTATTCTTTGGGTGTAGTTCCCCATTGTTCTTCAAATTTCCAGGTGTTAAGGTCTTGAATTCTTTCTAATATTCCACCTTTACCTTGGTCACATTGCAAGTGCATGATAAAGTCCTTATTATCTTGAGTTTTATAGTTTTTAGGATTGAAATTAGAATGTTTTTGCAAGTGAGTGACAATATTTGTTTCATAAAGTGTTGAGTGTAAAAAAAAATTCAAACACATTGAGAGAATGAGTGAAATACCTTCCCGTGAGCCTATCAATTGAAATCCATTGTTTAACCCAACTAAAACTTTATTGAGATTCTGTGTTAATTTGTTTTGATAGGTTTGAGTCTTGAAAACTTTGCTTGATGAAATTTTTGTACTCACATCTTTTTTTGTAGACTTCACAGTTTTTTAAAAAGTTCTAAATTTTTTATGTTTAGTTTTGTTTTTGCTTGTCCAGAAGTGGAAAAGATTTAAGTGTGAGGGTGTCATTACTCTCAATTACTCTCAATTTTGTTGTATTTATTTAGACCAATTACATTTTTCTGGGTTTTCTTTTGATCTTATTTAATGTCTTTATATTAGATTTGTTTTTTTAAGAGAAATAAAAGAGTTTATAAAAAAAAAGAAAAGATTTTTTGAAGCTTATATTTTGCCTGAATCGTCTAATGTAATGTTTTAACATTTTAAAGAACTACTTTGGAGTTGAAATTGACCTAGGAATCATGGAAGAAGCTGTTGAAGAAGGGACTTGGAAACCAGGAGTTAAAATGATGAAAAATTGTAGAAACGGGCTTTAGACAATCAACCCTTCATTGGAAATAGGCTAAAAACAGTAACTGGCTATAGATGGTCAACAATGCTTGAAAAGAGAAAGTTGCAGAAGTTAGTTAGGATGTAATCAGGAATTGGGGGTCATTAACGGCTAAAGATGAAACCCATTCCAGTGTAGAAAATTCTATAAATAAAACTGATTGCATAGTACAAGAAAGGGAGGGAATTAGACAATGAATTATATTAGTTTAGTTTTTTTTTTCTATTTTTGACGTTTCTAGTTCTAATAAAATTTCTTTGTTTTCTTCTACGCTTTTCTCCATCGTTTCTTCTTCTCTTTATGTTCTATATTTTGTAATCATTGTTTGAAGTTAAATTTGGTTTTGAAAATGGGTAACAATGAAACAAAAATCATGTCAGACAATGCTCTGTGTTAGTATTTTTATTCTTCAAAATCTTTTTGGGAAATCTATTTTCGACTGAAATCGATTGGCTGTATTTTCTTCAGTAACAAGGATTCCAAATTTGGGTCTCTTGATAATTGAAGATGAAGATTACTAACCATCGGTTTTTTTCCCAATTTTTCATTCCAATTCTGAATTTTGCTTTCTTGTTTTCAATTCATTTTAATTTTTGTTCGTTTAAGTTTCCGCACTTTATAATTCTAGTTTGCAAGTTTTTCTCAATTCAATCACAATTTAATTCATTGTCATTTGCATTTCACAAAGACTTGTTTTACATTTCAACACTTTAAATTTTATGCAATTTACTTTACTCACACTTTAAGTTCCAACATTTTACTTTTATCTCAAATTACTTTACTGCACTTTACATTTCTCGCAATTTAAGTTTCCTTTTCCTTTTCTGTTATTTTTTCATACACCCATTAAACAAACTAATAAGTGATTGCTTACTATAAGGTTTAATCATTGTGTGAATAATCTTTCATTGAAATTCATTTCATTTTCAACAAAACAACTATCAGATGGTCTAACAAGCAATTACATACTAGACTATCTGATAGTTGTATTTAATTAATTTTGTTTATTTCTTTCATTTTTCGTTTATATTGCATTTTATTTTCATGTCGTTCATTTTTTGTATTTACACTTGTTAGTGTTATTAGATAGTATATTAGACGATGGTCTATAGAAGGTCTAATATTCATTTTGTTGCATTTTTTCAGTTTGTTTATAGTTTTGCTTAAATCTCATTTTTCCCATTGTTAATTTGTAAGAAAAAAGTTATAGGCAATAAGTTATGTACATGTGATGTTGTCCTTGGATTTGATCTATGTTAACCTTGCACTACATCAGAGAGAATTTTATTTTATTTTGAGATTGGACGCTACTAACAGTTCTATTACTTGTGTTATTCAGACTCATAACGTGAACCTAACAAGTTGTGATGACAAAAAAGAAGTTATCTCAAAGTTTATCTTATAAATGATGCTACTATTCAACCTCCATCACCACCGGTCCACTACGAAAAGTGGGAACAAGTCCCAATTAAAAAGTTGGACACATATACTTTTGATGACTCATGTCGAATGGCTAATTGGATTGTGAGTATTTTATACAAACATATTTTAGATCTACTCATATAAGCCACGTATATAATGTTACATGTTAGTTTATGTCGCATGATTCTTTAATTAAGCAAAATATCTATTACACTTTTATTCTTCATTTAGTCATGAAGATATAATAACTATTTTCATTGGGCGACCTAAGCACCTTGGTTAAGTTTGTGTGGCTAGATTAAGTGTAGGGATTCAATCTTATAGTAGAGCATCCTCACATCATTCTTATGAGATAATTTATTTAAGAAGGATTTAATTCTAAGGCCACCATATTCTAATTTATTGAATGATATACACTTAAAATTTGGAAAATAAAATGACACGTGATAAAATCCATGTATAGTTTACATTGGGTCGCATAATTGGGCCTTGTTTTTATGTTTTTCTGGTTTAGGCTTTCTGTTATTTTTGTTCCACTTTTCTCTATAAGTACTCATCTGTTTTGTTGTTTGTAACATAATAATATATACATTTTATGAGTTCAGTTTTATTCTTGTGTGCCTTTAGTTTACGTTCTTGCATCTCTTCTCTACCTTTCTTTGTTCTTTCTTTTTCACAATGTTTAGGGTTTCTTATCTGCTGATTGATTTCTTTGGTGTGATTGCTTCTCCCTTATATCTTTGCAAACGTTGCCTAGGGTTCTTGTCACAATGTCGGTTGATCATGTTATGGTATCAAAGCTCTTCAATTGAAGAGCTCTGTTGCGCACTTTGAATCCTTTTTCTCTTTTCCTTTCTTGCTTTACTATTGTTTTTCTTGAAGCCTTTCTTTGTTTCTTCTTTGCAGTAATGGCGGAAGAACGCCCCGCTTCATCGTCTCAAGTCGATCCAGCGAGCAGTTATATATACCTTCATCCTAGCGAGAACCCCGTTGCCTTGCTTGTCTCTCCAGTGCTAGACGCTTCCAACTATCACTCTTAGAGCCGCTCGATCTTGACAACTCTAAATGTTAAAAACAAAGTGGAGTTTGTTCTAAGAACACATCCTTGCCCAGAAAAAGATCATCCAAGTTTCTCGGCCTATGTAATAATATGGTGGTCTCATGGTTAGTACACTTTGTCTCCCTTCCTATCTGGCAAAGCATCATTTGGATGGATGTTGCCTTAGACATCTGGAATGATTTGAAAACTTGATACTCTCAGGGTGACCTATCTAGGATTTTTGATCTTCAACTAGAAGTAGCTTCTTTAAACCAGGGGGATTTATCTGTGACTGAGTATTTTACTAAATGAAGGATCATTTGGGACGAGTTGGATAGGTTTAGGCCTATCCTTATACGCACACGTTCTATAAAATGTCCTTGCTCTATCAATTCTATCATAAGTCAAAGAAAATGTGAAGATCATGTTATGCAATTTTTTATAGGGTTAAATGATTAATACAGTAATATAAGATCACATGTTTTACTCATGGAACTCATCCCACCTATACCAAATTTTTTCTCTCTTGTTACCCAACAAGAAAGACAGTTAGCTAATAACATTTTTGTTACTATCTCTAGTATCAACTGTGCAAATTCCATTAGGACACCCTTCTCCACTCTGTGCACTTTTTGTGGTGAACATGGGCATACTGAAAATGTTTGTTTTAAAAGGTTGGGTTCCCTAACCAAGACAATAGGAACTCGAAATTCAACAGCACTAGAAAAGTTTGCACGTACTGTAATAGGAATGGCCACACTGTGGATACCTATTACAAGAAACATGGCTACCCTCCTGGGCACAAATTCTATAACAACAATAGAACTAGTCAGGTTAACAATCTTGTCACTACTGATGAAACTTTTTTTGAACCTTGTCCCAAAGAACATAAAATCGTGATTATCATCTCACTTGCTCATCAATATCAAATTCTCAATGATGTTTTAAGGCAGAACAACAGTGACACTACAACTAATCTTGTCCAAGTGAATCAAGTGAGCTTTATCTCTGCAAACCCAAAGCACATGAATCGTCTTCAACGGGTAAGAACTCCTTTACCTCTTTACATCATACTCATAATTCATGGATTGTTGATTCTGGTACCACTGATTATGTTTGCACTGTTTTATAAGCTTTCACCTCCTATAAAACTATCAAACCTGTCCTTATGAATTTACCAAATGGCCAACATGTTTTTGCAAACTATTATGGGACAGTTGTTTTTACAAACAAATTCTATCTTCTTAATGTGATGTACATTCCTCAATTTACATGCAATCTTATATCTACTTCTAAACTATCTCTGAACTTAAAATGTAACTTAATCTTCTCCCCACCCCCCCCCCCCCACTCCTTATTACAACCCTGCCCCCCCCACACTCGGTTGTATTTTTTATAATTTTTTTTTTTT
>Ga0123342_1005230_pt1 | contig 19057 bp, 12 predicted proteins | sample Turbeawhitnodule_FD_89960 | JGI IMG/M metagenome (GOLD analysis project Ga0123342, IMG submission 89960) | Root nodule microbial communities of legume samples collected from Mexico - Turtle bean Mexico white nodule | ecosystem: Host-associated > Plants > Roots > Nodule | place: Mexico: Nepantla... | reverse complement strand
TGTGGATTCAATTGATATGGTGATAGATTCTACAACTTCCAACATACAACCATTTGCATTATGTTTTGACATTGTTTGCTGGTCCATTTTTTTTAAACCTTAATTTTAATCTTGATAACCTTATAAAGTTCAATATTACACCCAAGTTAAATCAAAATTTAATATTCAAAAACAATAAAATGAAAATATAAAAAAATTAACATAAAATTTTAATAAAACTATTATCCTGCATTTAGATAATTTACATATCTTCTTATATAAATTAATATTTATTAAAATTATATAAATATATAAATAGTAAAAATGAAAAAATACGAATACACAGAAAGGTCGTGCCTGTGTTTCTGCTCGTTTATATAAAGGATATAACTCTTTGTAACTACTTTTTAATAACTCTTTTGTAACTACTTTTTAATATGACTGTTTTATTATTTATCTTATATATAAAAGATAAACTTTTTCGTGTGATTTTTCAATGAAGCTTTTTACTTTCTATTAAATTAAAATATTTATGTTATTTGAGGAAATACATAATTGCATAATATATATAATAATTATTGCATAATCTCTCATCTAAAAAATAGTTATTTAATTTTCACTTTTTTCCTTACAAATACATTTATTTTTATATTTTTATATTTTAACACATACGTGAAAGCCCGTGTATTTATATTAGTATATTAAAAAATAAAAATAAAAAGATTAAATAATAAAAGTTTTGATATAGTAAGTTACTGGTGAATATAATTCGGAGAGTGTAAATAAAATTGTGGAAGAAAAGTAATAGGTTAAGAAAATAGTTATATGAGTAAAATACAACATACGTACACTAAAATTAAGAAAAATTTATTAAAATAATAATTTTGGTACTTTTTTTTTAAATGGGTAAAAAATTAAAAAATAATACTTAAATGAATAAGTACATAGAAGCATTAATTCAAACCGAAAAAGTCTTGCTCTCATCTGAAAAGTCTTGCTCTCATTTACAATTTTGATATTCACCATTATTATACTTGTTAAGAAGTCGTGCTTATATATAAACTTTTAATTTATTTTGATAGAAGTCGTACTTTTAAATATAATTTCTATTTTTTTTATATATAAAAGTTGTGTTTTTACGATTTTTAATTTTTCAAGAAGTTATGTTACCATGTACCATTTTTAATTTATTTTATAACAACTTTTAATTTATTTTTTATTGAAGTTGTGTTTTCACACATGACATCCAATTTTTAATAATATTTCTATGTAGTTATTTCTATTTTGTGTTATGGTTAATTTTAAATTTTATTTAATATTATTTATTTTAATGATAATAAGTTATTTTTAAAAAAATTATATAACATTATTTATTTTAGAAATAGTTTTTTTCCATAACTATTTAAATTATATTTCTTATGGAGAAAATAAACAATATTGAGAAAATAAGATTACACAATAACTAAAAAAAAATATATTAGTGAAGACACAAATATTATAACATAGATTTTAATTGCTTATATGAACAATTTTCTTGATTATGGATTTTGTTTCAACGAAAAGAAAGTGGTTGACATTCTTGACTATTTGTGTGTCAAAAATAAAATTTAAACTTATTTAAAAAGAAAAATAATTCTCATATTGAATAAGATGAAATCAAATTTTATAAGCTTTATAATTTGTTTGTTGTCTATAAACGAGGTCAACAAATGTGTGAATGACAAGAGGTAATAATACGATTATGATTTTCGAAACGTGATGAGGAAAATGCAGCAGCACCAAGAGTATACAAATGATCGGTGGTGAGCAAGAGAAAAAGGGAAAACGATCGTGAAGAACACGGGATAAGAATGCAGAGAGATAAAGTGAAAGAGTAAAGTAGAAAGAGATATTGTATTATTATTAGTATTCCTATTTGAATAAGGTACAAAAAAGGTAATATAAAGGAAAATGAAAAGAAACAAAAAAGGCATGGGTTATAAAAGAACAAGGCCCAAAGTAAAAGGGTTACACAAAGTAAAATAGGGCCCAAGAAGAAGCCCAGCAATAAGATTAAAACCCTCCCTTAAGCTTGGAATATATATTCTTCATTCCAGTTTGGACTTAAGATTTTTGAAAACAGCAAGGGCCAGGGGTTTAGTTAGAATATTTGCAGTTTGCATGGCAAAAGAAATAGGAAGCAATTTGAGGAGACTGGTATTAAGTTTTTCTTTTACAATATGACAATCGATCTCAATGTGTTTGGTTCTCTCGTGGAAAACCTGGTTGGATGCGATTTGAATGGTTAACTAATTATCGCAATAGAAAGTGGTTGGTGAAGTGAAGACGAGACCAAGGTCTTGAAGAATGTAAGTTAACCACTGAAGCTCACAAGTAGTAGCTGCTAGAGCTCTATATTCTGCTTCAGAGGAGCTCTTAGAAATTGTTTGTTGCTTCTTGGATTTCCAGGCGATTAGAGACTCGCACAAAAAAACAGAGAAATCAGTTATAGATTTTCGAGAGTCAGGACAAGTGGCCCAATCTGAGTCACTATAATCTTTTAAATGAATAGGACTACGGCTAGAAAGAAAAATACCAAAACCAGGGTTGCTTTTGAGATACCTTAATATTTTGAAAGCAGCTTGTTGATGAAACTTGGTGGGTGCAGAGACAAATTGACTGAGATTGTTAATGTTGAAGGCAATGTCAGGTCTAGTGTTTGTAAGGTAGATTAATCACCCAATAAGTTTGCGGTATGCTGAGGTTTCGTCTCTATTGAGAGGAATACCTTCAATTGATGAGAGGTGGGAAGAATGCGTCATAGGTGTAGGCATAGGTGCACAGTCTTGCATACCCGTTTCATGAAGAAGATTAATAGTGTATTTTCGTTGACTAAGATGAATTCTAGAATTGTTGCGGGCTACCTTGAGGCCTAAGAAGTAGGTGAGATCACCCAAATTCTTAATCTTGAAATTCTGGTCCAGCATGTTGGTTATATTAAGAATCTCAGCATGATCATTCCTAGTAAGCACAATATCATCCACATAAACAAGAATAATAGTAGTGTCAATGTCATGACGTTTTAAGAATAAAGAATGATCAGCTGAAGATAAAATGTAGTTTTGTGAAATTAAGAAAGTTGACAGTTTTTCATACCATTGTCTTCCAGCTTGCTTAAGGCCATAGAGAGACTGCTGAAGTTTACAAACATTGTTGTTAGGAAAAAGAAGTCCAAGGGGAGGCTGCATGTAAACCTCTTTATGCAAGTCTCCATGTAGGAATGCATTATTAACATCCAATTGTGTAAGAGACCAGTTATGAGCAGCATCGAGAGAAAGGATGAGACGAAGAGTAGTTAATTTTGCAACTGGTGCAAAAGTATCCAAGAAATCAAGACCTTCCAACTGAGTGTAACCTTTGGCAACCAAGCATGCCTTGTAACGACCTACAGTCCCATATGATTTGTATTTAATTTTATAAATCCATCTACAACCAATAGTCTTCTTACCAGGTGGAAGGGAAGTAAGTTGCCATGTTTGATTGGCGTCAAGAGCATCTAATTCAGCTTTCATTGCTTGCTGCCAGCAGGTTTATTTGAATGTTTCATTATAGTTGTGTGGCTCCATATGGGCTGAAATAGAAAGAATCATATGCTTAAAACTAGGTGATAAAGCATGGTATGAAACCTAATTGCTAAGGGGATAGTGAGAACTTACATTGTGTACAGCTGGCAAATCAGTTTGAAAATCTTCTAAATAAGCTAGAGGTCTCCTTGATTTTATTGAACACCGAGGGGGAGGATCAACAACATTTTCAACATTGGTGGTGGCAATAGTTTTAGCAGTATAAGATGTAGTGGAAAAAGAGATATCACATTTTGAATCATAATTGGGAGGCAGAGGTAAAGACAAATTATTTGGACTCTATTGAACATCAGTAGTTAATTAATATGGAAAATTAGTTTCATGAAAAATAACATGCCTTGAAACCTCAATTTTATGATTTTTAAGATTAAGAAAAATACAACCTTTGGTGTGATGTCAGAAACCAAGGAAAACACCACGAACAAAACGTGCATCTAATTTTTTTTCTATGTGAAGTGAGAGTGTTAGAGTAGCATAAACACCAAAAAACACGTAAATTTGAAAGAGCACAAAGATTACCATTTAGTTTTTCATAAGAAGAAGAATTTTGTAAAAGGGAAGTAGGAGTACAATTAATTAAGAAAGTTGCATGTTGTACAGCAAAGTTCCAAAACAAGTGAGGTAAATGAGCTTGAAAAAGTAAGTCACGAGTCACATTTAAAAGATGTTGATGTTTGCGTTCAACATGCCATTTTGTTCAGGGGTTTCAACACAGGTGGTTTGATGAACTATACCTTTAGCAAAAAAAAAAAATTTCATAGCAAATTTAGCACCATTATCAGTTCTAATAGTTTGAATAGTAGCTTTAAAGTGGTTTTCAATATAAGCAACAAAACTAACTATATGATTACGAACTTCAGATTTATTGTGCAAAAAAAATGGTCCATGTAAAGCAAGAGAAATCATCCACAATAGTTAAAAAATAACGGAAACCTTGCATAGAAATGACAGAACACGGACCCCAAATATCCATGTGAATAAACTCAAAAGATTTTGAAGAACAGGATTTGTTTAAAGTAAAAGGAAGTTTTTTCTGTTTGGCGAGATGACAAGTATCACAAACATCAAACTTCTTAGCAAAAATATAAGGGCATTTAGTGCTCAAAACCATCAATCTTTCATTTGAAACATGTCCCATTCTATGATGCCACAAATTTATGTCCTTAACAGTACAATGTAAAGCAGGAACAATATGAGGTGGAATAGTATTTTTAAAAGTAGAATGTTCAAAAACATACAATCCAGCTCTAGCATCAACTAAACCAATCCTCTTTTTGGTTTGAGTGTTCTGTATCACACAGTTTATGGATGAAAAAATTAAATTGCGGTTAAGATTAGAACACAATCTAGAGGTGAAAATCAAATTAAAAGAAATTTGGGGAATATACAAAACATTAGTAAGGTAGAATTTTAGATTAAAGACAATAGTACCAAATTTTTAGCAAAAACATTTTGGCCATTTGGTAAACTAATTTGAATAGGTGTTATACTTTTATACGCATTAAAAGCAGATAAAGAGGTGCAAACATGATATGTTGCCCCTAAATCTAAAATCCAGTAATTTCCAGTTTTTTTTTATACTATTGAAACCATAAATGTTACCCGTGGGAGATTGGTATGTTGCTTTGTGTGAGATAAGCAGTGAAGGATCCCACCTAGTTCACATGAGTTGGATTTGCTGGATTGCTGTAGGAATGTTGCCTGAGCAGTTCAGACAACACTTGATATTGTTGTCCAGTGAGGTGAAAATCTCTATTTTCCTGTTTCTTTTGAGAATGCTCGGAAACAACTTCATCAGTAGTAACAACATTATTAACTTGAGCAGTTTTACCATTATAGAATTTATACCCAGGAGGTATCCATGCTTTTTGTAACAAGTGTCAACCGTATGACCATTTCTACCAGTGAGTACATGTTTTTCTGTTATTTTTATAAGTTCTATTATCTTGTCCGGGAAAATCGACTTTACAAAAACACACATTCTCAATGTGGCCATTTTTTCCACAAAAAGTACAAACACCAAGAACACTATTTCGATTGGAATTAACACTACTAATATTGGTCACAGAGAAGTTGTTAGCTAGTTGACATTCTTGCTGAGCCACCAAAGAAAAAATCTTGGGAATGGGTGGTATAGGTTCCATTAAAAGGACATGAGACTTGATGTTATGATATTGTTCATTTAACCCACACAAGAATTGCATAGCATGATCCTCACATTTTCTTTGACTAATAATCAAAGCAACAGAGTAAGTACATTTTGTTTGACATACACACACAGGATTAGGTCTGAAATTGTCTAGTTCATCCCAAATGATTCTAAGTTTAGTAAAATATTCTGTAACCGAAAAATCTCCCTGATTTAAAGTGACTACTTCAGATCCCAGGTCAGAAATTCTAGAAAGATCTCCTTGGGAATATCTAGTTTTTAAATCGATCCAGACATCTATGGTCATATCCATTCATATTATACTCTGTCTAATAGGAGTAGAGACAAAATGCACTAACCAAGAAACAACCATGTTGTTACACCTTTGCCAAGCTGAATACGTTGGATGGTTCTTGGCTGGGCAGGGATGTGAACCCAGAATGAACTCCACTTTGTTCTTCGCACTCAGTGTCGTCACCATTGATCTGCTCTAAGAATTATAGTTTGTAGAGTCGAGCACCGATGACACCCAAGGGGGCAACAAGATTTTCATTGAGATGTAGGTAAGGAAAATTATTCGTCGATTGGCTTTGTTGATCAGATTGTGTTTGTTACTGTGAATCTTCTTCTGTCATACCTAAAAAAATAAAGAAAGAAATTAGGGCAAGAAAACAAGAAATCAATTAAGAGAAAGAAATTTCAGAGTGCACATCAAAGCTCTTCAAAAAGAAGAGCTCTGATACCATAATACTATTATGATTTCTGAAACGCGATGAGGAAAAATGCAGCGACACCAAGAGTATACAAGCAATCGGTGGTGAGCAAGAGAAAAAAGGAAAAACGAACGTGAAGAACACGGGGTAAGAATGCAGAGAGATAAAATGGAAAAGTAAAGTAGAAAGAGATATTGTATTATTATTATTATTCCTGTTTGAATAAAGTACAGAAAAGGTAATATAAAGGAAAATGAAAAGAAACAAAAGAGGCATGGGCTAAAAGAAACAAGACCCATAGTAAAAGGATTACACATAGTAAAATAGGATCCAAGAAGAAGCCCAACGATTAACAAGAGGAATAATAATTATGTGAGAACAAGGTAGTTGAAAAACTTTAAATTCTCAGTAAAAAAAAAAATTGTCTTATCTATTGTAACTGAATGAAACAAATTCACAAATAAAAACATGATGCATAATTATAAAGTTTAATTAATAGAGGAAGAGTTTATTTTAAACTTGATAACAAATAAAAAAAATATGGTTGAAACTTTCCAGATATAATGTTAGGTAAAAGTGTGATTGTTTTAAAATTTAAGAAAAAACACTAAGGAATATGATTTTTTTTATAGTGCCTATAAATTATTATATATAACTCATGAGATAGAGAGGACAAATGAAATAAATTATCAATTAATGTTTAAGCATATTTTCATTTCCCAAAAGTAGATATTACAAATATATCTATCACGAATAATATGAGTAAACTTATTGTATGTGAATGTTTTCTTAATTAAATATTTTATTATTAATTACATTATAAGATATGAGTTTTTATCTAATGATTGAGAAATTATATTAATAGATTGAGCTAAAAAATGATTTGAAATTCAATATCTAAGTTATAACATATTTTATCTCTCCAAAATATATAATTATAAAATTACGAATTTTCAAAGTACTAAAATATTATTTAACTCGAATATGTCTTGATTTCACAACCAAATGAAGATCATGCATTGCAATGATTCACAAAAGTTGAAGAAATGCAAAATTTATGTCTGTGACACAATCATCATGCACATGATGTCCTACCCAACCTACACCAATCTTTCACCTTAAAAGAAAATAGTGTTCTCAACAACAAACCAATAAAATAAAACAACAAACAAGAATACAACAAGAACACATGAAGATTGTGAACTATTAAACTACCTAACTAGTTTCATCATCTAAAATATGATATAAAAAGCTTCAAATCATGACTGAAAACAGGGCAACCATTGAATCCAATGTTTGCAAAATGCATCTCAAGATCATTGAAAACAAAGGGTGTGCTTGAGACAGAGCATTTTTTCTTAGATAAAAACACTTGACATTAGACATTAGACATTAGAAAATGGTTTTGACAACGTTTATCTCAGCCATGTTCCTAGCTGCACTAGCCTCTAAAATCATTCGACATTGGCTTGTGAGAAAATCTCTTTTTGGTCACAAGAACAAAGGGCTTCCTCCAGGCCCACCAAAGTGGCCCATTGTTGGGAACCTCCTCCAATTAGGTCAACTTCCACATAGAGACTTGGCATCTTTGTGTGAGAAATATGGACCCTTGGTGTACCTAAAATTGGGGAACATTGATGCCATAACCACCAATGATCCTAACATTATACATGAAATTCTTGTTTCCCAAGATGATGTTTTTGCCTCAAGACCAAACACTCTTGCAGCAGTTCATTTAGCATATGGGTGTGGTGATGTTGCATTGGCCCCTTTGGGTCCCCATTGGAAGAGAATGAGAAGAATTTGCATGGAACATTTGTTAACAACAAAGAGGCTTGAGTCCTTCTCCAAACACCGTTTGGAGGAAGCCCAACACCTTGTCAAGGATGTTTTGGGCCGGGCCGAATATGAGAGGCCCATTAACTTGAGGGAGGTTTTGGGTGCTTTCTCAATGAACAATGTGACTAGAATGTTGTTGGGAAAACAATATTTTGGGTCTAAATCTTCAGGCCCAGAAGAGGCTATGGAGTTCATGCACATAACCCATGAGTTGTTTTGGTTGCTGGGTGTGATATATTTGGGTGACTACTTGCCAATGTGGAGGTGGGTTGATCCTTATGGGTGTGAAAAGAAAATGAGGGAGGTGGAAAAAAGAGTGGATGATTTTCATTCCAAGATTATTGAAGAGCATAGAAGGATTAGGGAATGTAAGAAGATGAGAAGAGAAGAGGGTGATGGAGACATGGATTTTGTGGATGTTTTACTATCTCTACCAGGTGAAGATGGAAAAGAGCACATGGATGATGTTGAAATCAAAGCCTTGATTCAGGTATCTTCATAATTAATTTTCTTTTTTTTATGCTTATTTTTGTTGTTGTTTATTTATAAATACACATAATGGGAAGGAAGGGATAAGATAAACTATTGTATAATAATAATGGGAACTTATCATGAACAATTTTAAATGTAGATCTTTCTAGCTACAATCACATTGAATAAATTCTTACATACTTTATACTTTGAAACATTAAACGCATTTGATCTAGTATTTCTTTACAAAATATCATTATAACTAAATTTCAAATACACTATTAATTCTTATAAATATCAATTTATTTTATTTTAGTATCCCAATTTTTTTTTATTGATTTTGAAAGTTATGAATTTAAAAAAGTGTTCTTTGACATTAATAAAAATAATTAGGAATGACAAAGTGCTAGTCCACCATATGACAAGTCAATTTTATGAACTCATCAATCCAGCAGGTCGTAAACAAGGTAGGATGCGTTAGTCTGCCCTTCTTTATTTTTGACAAGAGGAATTTTATGCTTTTGAAATTAAAATTGGTAGTGATCAATGTTTTATATAAAACTTTAATTTACATTATTTTTTTATACTTAATTTGATTCATTGAAGTATTGTTGATATTTACTTTATTTTGTTAGACATTAGACATTATTTGATTAAAATATTAAAGTTTAATTCAATTTTAGTGTTTTTTTTTATTTTTATTATCCAAAAAGTGATATCAATAACTAAAATCAAGTGAATAAATCAAAACAAAAAAATTACAAAAAAAAAAACTTTATTTTGAAAAGTAATGAATCAATCCGTCGTGACCCACCTTGTAACGGAACGAATTACTAATTTCAACTCGTATAACATTGACTCACTTGTTTTGTCATCCCTAAACATAGCATTATCTAATAACAATTATGTCATAAAATATATTGAAAAAATATACTATTGTAGTTATATTAGAGTCATTTCCTGTAAAAAGATATATGATTATAAAAAATAAACACTAAAGATACACTATCACATTAATTATTAACCAAAAATAATAAATACTTAACGTAATGAAAATTGTTTAGGACATGATAGCTGCAGCAACAGACACTTCAGCAGTAACGAACGAATGGGCCATGGCAGAGGTAATCAAACACCCAAACATTCTCCAAAAAGTCCAACAAGAACTGGACTCTGTGGTTGGCCCAAACAGAATGGTGTTAGAATCAGACTTGCCCCACCTTAATTACCTGCGCTGCGTCGTACGTGAAACCTTCCGCATGCACCCCGCAGGGCCGTTCCTCATTCCGCACGAGTCTCTCCGCGCCACCACAATCAACGGCTACCACATCCCCGCCAAGACACGTGTCTTCATCAACACCCATGGGCTGGGCCGCAACACGGAGATCTGGGACAACGTGGGGGAGTTCAGGCCCGAGAGACACTGGCCCAGTAATGGGGGCAGGGTTGAGATTAGTCATGGCGTTGACTTCAAGATTTTGCCTTTTAGTGCTGGAAAACGAAAGTGCCCTGGTGCACCCCTTGGGCTCAATTTGGTTTTGATGGCTTTGGCTACACTCTTTCACTGCTTTCAGTGGACCCCACCAAAGGGCTTAAACCCCCAAGACATTGGTACTACTGAGGTTTATGGAATGACCATGCCCAAGGCTAACCCTCTCTTTGCTGTTGCTGTTCCAAGGTTGCCAAAACATTTGTATGATTCATGTAACAATGTTTCTAATTTGGAATCATTTTCTTAGCTTGGTGGAGTTGGGATAAATAAGTTTAATCAAAAGAAAAATGTATTTGTTTTATTTTATTTAGACTTTTAATTGTTGTAACTTTGTTTCTTTATATTTTATCAAGTTTTTAAATTATTTACATGGCATTGAGAGGGAGAAAGAGAGATCAAGATAACTTTGAACAGAAACAGAGAAAAAGAGATAAGAGGAAATGAAATGGAATTGAAAGTTGAGTTCAAATTACTCAGACCAAGTTTCCTATTCTACAACCAACAAACTACCAGTATTGGTTAACTTGTTCTACAGATACCTACCTCATAAGCTACTGTTTCAACAAAGAAACTATAATACATATATAAACATCCAAGTGAATGAAGCAGCATGATGAAAAGGGATTCAAGGTTCCCTTATGTATGTAGTTTGCCCTTTCTGTCTCTAGCAGCTTGGATCTGATCAGCTAGTGATACTTCTTTCTGCATTTTTTCTCTCTTGATAAGCTCTAAATCCAATTTATTCTGGGCTGGAAAAATGCAATTAAAAGTGTCTTCCTCTCTAGCTAAGTCACCATTGGTGTTCTCACTTTTGTGAATCTAAATACAAGATAAATATGGCATCATTACAAGCAAAGAGGCATAAATAAAAATAGGTTCAATTGAAAATTTGGTTCCTTACACCATCTCACATAATTTTTCATTTGTCCTTATATATGAAATAACCTCCACATTTTAGTTTCTACATTTGACATCGTTTCTTGTTTTTAGTCCCTATGTGAAAACAATTTATATTACATTTTGATCCTTATATAAAAAAATTTTGCATTTGGGTCAATGGTGTCCCTATATTAGATAAATCGTTTTTCATTTTCGTCCCTATATGAAAAAAATTCTTACATTGAAATACGCAATAGTAATAATTTGTAAAAGAAAATTCATGTAATGGCCAAAATATTTTTTCATGCAAGGACTAAAACGAAAAATGTCTTGTATAAGTTCTAAGTATATTATTTAACCATAAGAGTATAACAAGGGGCTTGGCTTATAATATTGGAATGAAAGTGTTGGAGATCCTAGACTAGAAATATGATCAAATAATAGAATATAAGTGGCTACAAACTTTACATTACTAGCCGGTTTTGTGAGATTGAACTAGGCATAGACTTACTTTCTATGATGGTATCAAAGTCTATCTTAACAAGATTTTTGTTAGACCTATCGTACCACTCACTATCTGCACATATCAAATCCCATATTCAAGATATCTAATCCTAAATATGAGGGGGTTCGGAGATCTCGTATCAACAAGAAATACATGGTCAAGTAACAGTTATAGTATATAAGTAGGAATAATGGTCATCTTACTGGCCAATTTTGTAAAGATTTTGAATAATTGACTTAGGCCTAAATCCACTTTCTAAGAGACAAAATAATTAAGGTCATTATAAACAGCTACATAGCATAGATGCTTTTAAGAGCTATACTACACATCACTCTAAATGACATTTTCATACTACTTTCTAAATGGCTTATTCCTTATTTAATTGAGCTCCTCTCTCTCCCTGGTCTAAAGACCTATTACAGGATGTGTTCTAAGTTTCTACTGATAATACAGTGAAAAGTGTTTTTAATTGACAAAGCAACAAATTAAATACCGGATTTAACAACTAGAGTTTCTTATTTTTGTACTCTAACAGAAGAAACTTACAGACATTCTCCTCTATCTTTCAAATGATCTAGGATTGTGTAGCTTAGCCAATGTGTTGCATTCATATATGCGATCAATAAAAGAGGAAAAACAAAACCTTACCTTAGTTGATGGATTGCAGGGTCTGAACTCTTGAGTAACTTCCAAGGAAGCTTTGCCTTCCTTAGTATTTTCGCAGTGATGGCTCTTTATATTTCCTTTTACTTTAGCCCTCTCTTGACGCTCTTTTCTCTTTCGAGTGAGGATGACCCTTTTAATTGCTTTTATCCGAGCTGCTTTCTCTGCTTTTACCCTTGCCAACTCTTTTTTCTTTGCCTTTTCTGCAGTACGCTGAAATTGACGCAGGCGAATCATTTCTTCTTGTATCCTTTCATAGCTGTCCCAGTCAAGTTCTTGTTCCCCACTCCCTCCTTTCTTAGCTGCTTTGGCTATGTTTTCCCTCCATATTAGGATGATATTCTTTGCTCCAGTAACTGCCATCAGCTTTTCTCTTTGCTTTTCCCTGGCCAGCATAAGTTGATGGAGCTCTAACTGTTGTCTTATCTTATGGTAGCTATCCCAATCTAGCTCTTCCTGACCAATCCCTCCTTTCTTGGCTGCATTTGCAATGCTTTGTGTCCATGAAAGCAAAAAATCCTCCCTTAACCGTTTTGACTTCAGCCGCTCATGCCAAACACGTCTCAGTGAATCGCTTATCTTTGCCTTGGTTCGATAACTGCAGGAAGGTTGACACTTAATGAATATCATAGAATGCATAGCCAACGGCTACTCATTTAATATTCATTCCATAGACAAGATTAAATACAACCAAAAAAAATTTGTTGAACACTACCTACCAATGAGGGCAAAATATATTTGAGAGTGTGTACCATAAAGATATGTAACTTTCAGGTGCATTGAGACTGAAAGTATGACGATAATAATCTCAAAAAACAGTGTAGAAATCTCAGATATTACTCAGTACTTACAGGAGAGCAACATGTATGACAGAAATGAGAGTAAATAATGTAGAATGACCTCAATTGTTAGACATATGAATTCATATATTATTTAGTCAGACAAACAGAAATAAATAAGAAATCAAGACATCATATATCTTTAAACAGACATATTATAATCTAAGAAATAAACATTTTGTTTCTCTAAGCTAAGTAACATACAATTCGATGCCATTTTGACAACCTTACTGCCTATACTTTCCGACCACAATTGTGTAAGGTAGAAACTTCCACATGACCCAAGTCTTCAATCTCAATAACTTATAGTCTCCATTCTTCCCCCCTTTTCTGAATCAACAAAGGAGTAGGAATACTCTTCTTTGGTTAACTCATCCACGGTATTTTATTTCCCATTGATAAACTATAATTTTTCCATGGTTGAACATTACATTCTTCTTTGAGGAAGCATACAGAAAAACAGAAAAAATTATTAGATTACCATGACAGATATGTTTACCTATGAGGATGGGGATGTTCAGCCATCTTCTTCCTTACCTGAAATTTGGTCAAGGAGAGAAAGGAAATAAGTAAATATTAGTTACATGGTAATTGAGCTACCTAGCAACAGAAAAACTATGTTGTAAGGTGGCTAGAATTTGGTTAATTATATGAAGAAATGAAGGAACCTAAAACAAAATTATAACAGCTAAAATCACTGGAACAATAAGCTAGTCAAATTGAAAACACTTGTAAAAGGAGGAAACACTCCAAAAACTAAATGACTCTTACTTGACTTCACCTTAGGATCCCTCAAAGCCTCTACAGTTCTTTGCCTGATTCGCTCCCGGGTCTCTGCATTGTGTCCGGAATCACAATCACTTACAAAAAAACTAACCAACTACATGGTACACACAAGGCTTTAAAAGACTGTCTGCAACCACGATTTTGGCCACAACATCAAGGATTTTCAGGGTTCATGACTACAATTATGGCCACATCGACCACATTTGTCCACAATATAAAGAATCATTACAAAAACCCATTACCACAATTTAAAACCTTGGATACACACATCAATGTCAATTGAAACATAAACTACCTGCACTGTGTTTCTTTCCTTTGTTCCAAGGAACTTTCCCACTGTTTGCCAGCCCTATTCTCATTCTTCTAATCCTCTCCTTGAGCACCTCCTCACTGAGGGAGTCACCAAAGCCAACCACTTCATCCCCATTGTCCAAATAATCAGAGTGATCAACAACAGCCTCTGAGGGGTCCCCATCACCACCATTACTGAGTTGAAGCTCCTCAATGGGGAGGACCCTTTGGGAGGAACAAACAAAGGTCAACTTTGAGGGTGCAGCCCTGGGCAGAGGAAGCACTTGCAATATTGCTGGAGGGTGAAATGAACAAGTGCAATCCACCATGGTGGGTAAAAGAAGGCGTGAGTCAGTGTTGGAAATGTGGAATGAAACGAACATGGCTCTCACACTGACACAAGAAATTCAAGTTCAAAACTTTATAAGAAAAAGTCAGAAAGTTGTTAACTTTTGCATATGTTTATACAATATACAATCTAATCACATACACAACAAATGGGGTGTGTTAAATCCAAGTCAAAAAGAGAAGGAGAAAGGGAAAGAGATTAGGAGTGGAGTATGAGCGTTGAAGCTGTGGATGAGAACATGAATGAAAGGGAGATGAGAGCTCTAATCCTATCAAACCTAACCAATCAACTTTTTCAGTGGGTTTTTGCCTACAAAGGTGTCCATTTTTTTTTTATTTTTTTTTATTTTTTTTAGGGTTCATGTTTTCTAAAATAGTCAGTAGTTTGATTTGAACAATTTTGTGTTAGTTCTCAGTGCTAAATTTCATTTGAACTTTTCTAAAATTAATAAATTAAAATAATATAAAAGATTAAAAATCAAATTTCATAGTTGAATAATCAAATCTAAATTTTAAAAAATATTTCTTGTATTTCTATATTATTTTAAGAAAATGTAAACATTAAAATATAAAATAACATAAAGTACAATCGTTTTTTATTGTTAAATTTGATTTTGCATTTGTTTCTTGGATAGGTTTTCTAACATATAAGAACATAGATGATTTAAAATGTTACTATATGGTTTTCACCTAAGACAAGTTTGACTAAATAGGTGGAGAGCATACTACACAAAAATGAAATATATAAGGTTTTAACACTAGGGTGACACTAAGTTACATGGAACATCACTCTTTAGAAGAATGGATGTCTAGTGAGAATGACGATTCTATTATCAAAATTTTAGGGAGCTTAACAATTAAATCTTTAGATTTTAAAACTCGTTTTTTTATATTCGGAAACTCTTGCTTCTTAAATTAACTTTCTACTAATTAAAACTACCTAGAAAAAAGCATTTGAGGGTTGAAACCCTATTATGCAGTCTAAGATGATGGATTGTGGAAGTTAAATGGACTGGCAGCTAAATGAATAGGAGTTTGCACCGAGAATGATAGATTTTTGTGAGGAATTGGAGTAATTTTGGTGCTAGGAAGTAGAAAGAGGTTTGACCAACTTTTTAAGGTTTACTAGACCTTGAAGGCTCTTTAACAATAGGAAATTTGAGAGATAATGAGTATCGAATTCACAGTTATTCAATATTTGAAAATATTTATAAATCTAAATATAATGTGAGTCTCACCTATTTATAGATGAAGATGGGGTAGCTTGCTCCTTGAACTATCGTAAGTTTTTTATTTTCTATAAGCAAAATTCCAAATTTTTGCTTCAATTTTAAATATCATTCAATAATTGAGTTGCAACTACTGCGAAGATCTTCATAGGAAAGACCATCCTCTTCTTTGTCATTAGACGAATAAATAGATGTTAAAAAAATCAGGAAGGCGATAACTTTGTCTAAACACTAGTGCAAAAAACGCATACTACAACGACTTTCTAGGTCAGTCAAACGAGAATCGATGTAAACAAAAATGCGGTGCATTTTGAAAATATTTGGTACAATTACACTGGTTCGATGGTCCAACCGGTAATATACTGGTCTAACACTTACTTTTTTTTAAAACTTTTTTTTTTGTGTTAGCATGGTATATTACATCGGCTAGATAGCCCAACCGGTGTAATATATCACGCTCCCACTTAAAAAAAAATAAACCTTTTCTTTTGTTTGAGCAGCATATATTACACTGATGGATGACCCAACTAGTGTAATATGTACCATTCTGAGTAAAAAAAATATATATTACACCAGTGTAATGTATATTTTTAACCTGTTTTCAAGCTCGCGCCTCACTGCTCATTCGCGCTACTACTTTTTTTACTCCATTTTGCTCTTTCATCTTCCACCGCCGTTGTTCCTTCACGCTTTCATTCTCGCTTCTTTGCCTTCGTTTTCATTCTTGCTTCTTTGCTACTCTAGTGTGCCTCCATTTTTCTTCCTCCACCTCTGCCCCCAACTTCGTTCATCTCCTCTCCATTCACCACCCCTTCAAAAATTTCTTTCTTCTTTGCGGCCATCACTCTTGCTCTTCGGTGCCACCGTTCTTCCTCTTCAGTGCCACCGTTCTCCCTCTTCGTTTCCACCAATCCTTTCGTCGTTGTGCCTCCATTATCGCGCCACATTGCCCTTGTTTCGCAACCACAACTCCTCCGTTCACGCTCCAAGGTGAGTTTTTTATTTTCAAATTTTGTAATTTTATTTTTAATTTTTAATTTGTAATTTTAATTTTAATATTAGTTTTAATTTTAATTTTAGTTTTAGTTTTAATTTTAATTATTAATATATTTTTAATTATTTTTATAGATAATTTTTTTCCTGCTTGCTTTCACTACCGCCACCACAGCTCATCAGTTCACACTATAAGTTAGTTTTTTTTTTTTTCAAACATGTTAATTTTAAATTTAATTATCAATTTAGTTCACAATTATTTATATAGATGATTAATATTATTTGTATTTGAAATATATTATATTATGTTGAACGTCTTGGTATTGGATTCAGGGGTGATTGACCCTCGACAATTTGTTTTTTTTTTTTTTATCAACAATAAGGATTGAATAACAGGAACCACTTAAGGGATGGTTCAACCCTTATACATACCTATATAATAGGAACCCTCGACAATTTGTAATATGTTTTATAATGTATTATGTTTGGGATATAATGTTGCTTTAATTTTTATATGTTGAACGCTTTGGTATTGGGTACAAGGGGTGATCAACCCTCGACAATTTGTATTTTGTTTACATAAACTAAAAATTAGTTGATATTGATAGATTAGTTTTTCTATTACATAGTATTAGTCATGGATCGAAGTTGGATAAATGAGAGTCATATCAGTAGTGTATGAAAATGACGTCAAAAAATTTCTACAATTTGCTCAACGGAATGTAGAAGCTGTAAATGGAATATACTTTTGCCCATGTGTTAATTGTGTGAATGGGAGATTATTAGAAATTAGGTTGATAAGAGAACATGTTCTATGTGATGGTTTCTTGAAGAATTATATAAAGTGGATATGGCATAGGGAGTTTGTAGACGTAACACCTCTATCTGATAGTTAATATTCTAATATACATTTTGAAGATCACATGGAGGACATGATTCGTGATATTGGAGAAGATAGTTTCCAGCAAGCACATATGTGTGATTCATTGAAAGATGATTCTAAAACACCTCTTTATCCTGGTTGTTCAAGTTTCACACGTTTGCCAACAATATTAAAATTAATTAATATTAAGGCAAGAAATGGGTGGACCGATAAAAGTTTCACTGAGTTGCTCAAGTTGTTGCATGAAATGCTTCCAAAAGATAATACATTGTCCACCTGTCATTATGAGGCGAAGAAGATATTGTGTCCGATGGGTATGGAGTACATGCATGTGCAAATGATTGCATATTGTATAGAATTTTTTTGAATCATTGCACAAGTGTCCAAGATGCAGGGTATCATGATACAAAGTGAAGGATGACGAGAGTGAGGAAAATTATGTGAAAAAGGGTCCTTCTGCAAAAGCATTATGGTATCTTCCAATCATTCCGCAATTTAAACGTTTGTTTGCCAATGTTAATGATGCAAAAAACCTCAGGTGGCATGCAAATGGAAAAAAATCTAATGGATTATTATGTGATAAATGCCAATGTGTAGTTTTTATGATTGAGAAAATTGAACACTTTGGAACTTAATTGTTGCTTAATGTAAGAAAATTACCCTAATATGAGAATTATTGAAACTGATTATATATTTTGAACCAAGAAACAAATGAAGAAATTTAATCTCAATTTTTGTCTAAATTGCAGATGAATGTGAAGCATTGAAAGAAAGAAAGCAAAAACTTAATTAGATCACAAGAAGATTTAGCTCAAGCTTAAACTGTCCAGATTTGATTAGAGGTGCAGTACTAATCTAGCTCAGGCTAGAATTGCTAGCTCAAGCTAAAAATGCATCGAAAGATCTAACTTAAGCTAAATTGGCTCGCTTGAGCTAAAGTTCAATATATAAATTTTGGAACAAGGTGAAAACAAAAGCAGTGGAAAAATATTGAATTTTTATAGAGGGAGATTAGTGAGAGAAGAAAATGAGAACTCTATTCTAAGAGAAGAACTTGCTCTGATCAGCCCTTCTTATGCAATCCAGATCAAGAATGAAGATTGGAGGAGTTGTCATGAGTGGCTAAGTGATTTCTAACTTGGGATTGAATGTAATCTACTTTGATCAAATGTATTCTTGGTGATATATATATATACATATATATATATATAATTCTTTTTTCTACTTGTTCTTGGTATTTTCGTTTCATGCGTATTGCTTGATTCTATCTGATCAATGGAGTCTTGATTTTGATCCTTAAATTTAACTGGAAAGTACTTTTAAGGATCTGAAATAGACGAAAATACTTGATAACTTGTAATGCTAGGAATAGATT
>Ga0123342_1005229_pt1 | contig 19063 bp, 11 predicted proteins | sample Turbeawhitnodule_FD_89960 | JGI IMG/M metagenome (GOLD analysis project Ga0123342, IMG submission 89960) | Root nodule microbial communities of legume samples collected from Mexico - Turtle bean Mexico white nodule | ecosystem: Host-associated > Plants > Roots > Nodule | place: Mexico: Nepantla... | reverse complement strand
TATATTAAAGGAAAAAAAAAAAAAAAAGCAAAAATAGGTACTGGCCGGTCTATTGGGAGGAAAAAAAAAAAAAAAAAAAAACTAAAAAAAAAAAAAATATAAAATAAAAAAAAAAAAAAAAAAAAACAACAACAAAAGGAATTCATATTTATCTATGGAGGGGTCATTACCTGAACTTTTTTTTACTAACCTAAAATAATGCATGATACTAAACAAATGTTGAAGATCAACTACCATAAAATTTTTAGAGTCGTAATGTACCAACGCATAGTTTACAATTTTGAATTATGTCAATTAAAACTTTATACTTTTGTAATTTTTTATTTGTTTATGATGTGAGGAGGGCATCAAAGATTATGTAAGGATTAAGAAATCCAATTAATAGAATAATAGCTAAGAATAATAAAGAGTTTCTAAATTTTTTATTAATCACTTTATTTAAGGCATATCTTGGGATGGAAAAAAGACTGTAGAAGATGTTAAGAAATAAATATAGGATGATGTAATAATTGTTCTGGAATTGATGTTCAAATTGATGAAAAATTAAGAGCATAAATATCCCATTATACTTTGCCCAAATTTATTTTCTTCCAATTAAATGATTATCCATATATAATAGAGATATCCCTATTATATACATATATATTATGTTTTTTACATTTTAATAAATATTAATATTACAAATATTATTCTTTAACTTTAGAAGAAAATTTAGCATTTACTAAAATTACTTCATTCATTTTTTTCATCTAATTTTCTACAAATTAATTAAACATTTTATTTTTATTTGCTTATAATTATAAATTCTCTCGAAACTTAAATCGTCACAATAACAAGCATTTAATTTTAACCTAAATATAACTCAAAATAGGTACACGAAAGCGTCTTTTGGGTCGTTGTAATAAGTTAATTTGATTGTTTTATTTTGTCTGTATTCACCCAATTATTCCAAAACAATTTGTAAGGTAATTGTAAATATCATAACATGCATAAAGTAGTTGTAATAATTGGATATGTTGTACGGACCCTTGTATATTCTGCATCAAACCAAATATACACATGAGAAGCATGGATCTGAATCAGGATCTATAAAAAGGCTTTTACCAATCCACTTTTTAACATGTACACAATTTTTAAAATAATTCTTTTTTTAAAGTGACTTTTAAATTATTTATTTTGAAAACTTTTTCACAAAACATACATTTTTTAAAAGACTTTTGAAATGAATTTTTTGGGATATATGAAATATATTTTAGAATAAAATTTTTGTAATGTAATTTTTCAGAACAGAATTTTTTTTATTGTTCTTTTTCTATAAATGTAGCGTTTTTCTTTTTTTCTTATTTTGCAGTGGTAGTGATAGCAATGGTAGGGTGCAGTGAGAAAAAAGCAGACAGAATGATTGGATCATTTCACCTAGTTGGTGGGATTTAAAAAGTATTCTATTTAGTATTCAAGATAACATTATTAAAATTCACCAAGATCATTTTAGTTTAAAACTATTTAATGCTAACGTTATCATTGTATACTTCTTTTTTCTATTTTCTTTTACCATGTCGGAAAAAAAAAATTAACACGTTCATTTTATCACTCACGACTTTATTTTTTCCTCATTATTTTTATTTCTAGACATCCAAACATATACAAGAGAACTTTAAGGTATCATCAAGCTTGTCAACACTTACATAGCAAAACACAACACAAAATTAAAAGTAACTAGCCAATTAAAATTAGTGTACAATTTTATACTCTCGGAAATTGTAAATAGTAAATCCATTATATATATACACATAATTTTAAAATACAATAACATCGTAGAAATTATTATATATTGATATTGTTCGTAGATATGGACCTATAAGATGTATATATATGTAAGAAACCAAGATGAATTCATACACAAAGAGATTGCTAGACTACTGAAATACCAAATTCCCAAAAGGAAAGTCATCATCATTCAATTAGACTCATGAAGGGTGAAAGTGGTAACCGTGTTCAATTTTCAACAAATGTGAAGTGACTGCCTATAGTATTGTCAATTGGATTGACGAGTAATTTGGATATACAAAAATGGCATTTTCAGCTGGAGCAGTGATTTATCCTTGCTATATAGAGACCAATATTTTCTTTCTCTAATTTCTTTTGTCAGCTGTCACAACAATCATAGCACAGGACCAGCCCAAAGAGATGTAGAAAACATGCTGATTTAGATCCATTGAAATCAGCTTAAACCAGCAACAGTTATAAATCCCATTGCAGTGCATATCCTGAAAGAAAGAAATATGACATAAAGGGTGATGAGACCCATTCCTAATGTTCTGTTAGGATGCATGTTCTTGGTAGGTAGCAAAACAAGTGCCAATAGCAGTCCTGCGATCAGAAATCCCATGGTGTAAAATAAGCTATTGTCTTTAGGCACCACGTACAAAGAGGGTTTCTTAGACCAGGCCCCAAGCAGCAGCGAGATTCCCAAACCAACAAGTGTGTTGAACATAGGACCTGCATAGCATCCAGATATAGCAATCTGAACCCCATCCTCTCCATCCAATGCCAATGCAATATTTGACATCAAATCTCCCATTGAATTTCCCCATGCTAATACAGTTAACCCCAAGATGGATGGATTAATTCCGAAAATTACACCAAATCCTACCAATAGAGCCACAAGCTCGTTTGCTATTATGTAGAACCACACTATGCTCATGATGAATCCTCCAAGAACCCAGGCAAGTAAAAATTGAGGTGGCGGATGATTGGATACAGTGTATTTATAAGCGAGAATACCAAATGTACATCCAAGACCAACACCAACACAATTAGAAAGTATAACGCCCTGATTACTCACACTATCTCGGGTGCTAAACAAAATGCCCAGGAGAACGGGAGCCAATGAAGCACTGATCACAGCATAAGGTTTTGACCATACTTCTTCATTGACCATTGGAATTGTGAAACGCCTAGGAATAGCCAGTGGAATCTCCATCAGCAGAAAAAGTTTTGAAACTGAAAATGACAGCCTGGTGTTCTCCACAGACCCATCAGTCCATCCCCAGGGAGGCCTTTCATCATCCAAAAAGTTGATTTTGCTTGTATGGTTTGAATATATTGCCACATTTGAAGACCACATCCACTGGGGTAACGATGGAGGGAGGCGGGGAGGATCGCTTTCAGTGTCTTCAAGCAAAGAGCTATAGATCGAAATATCCTCTTCCACACCTAGAGAGAACACACTTCCCTGGACAGGAAGCAATGGTGTGACAACATCTAATTTCAATCTCTGTGCATGTTTCCTCAATATCTCATTGGCAGCAACAATGAACGCATACACAAAATAAATGGATACAAAGGCAATGGTCGCCCCAACACCCACCTTACCAACAACCAAAATCAAGAGCAGCGAAAACAGAGTCACTAGAAAGAAACTCACATCCCTTACAAAGCATCTTAGATCAATTCCAACCTCCTTCTCCGCAACGCATAGTGACACAGTCCCAACAACAATAGTGGTAACAAAAAGAGCACCACCCAACACACTGTTAAGACCAACCTCACCACTTTCAGCACCCACAAAGGAAGCTATACTAGCAAACACATCAGGTGCTCCATTCCCAAGTGGAAGCAACACAACCCCAGCTACAGTTGGAGGCAATTTCAAGAGCCTTGACAAATTCTCAAGAGAAGGGCAAAAGTAGTCCGCAGCAGTGTTCCCCAAGAGATAAAACAAAGCAGCAAGCCATACACCCAACCCTAGATAACCAAACACTCTAAAGCCCTGACATGTACAGTAGAAAAATTTCAAGTAATCAATATATCCATCAGAAGAACACTGTGGATTAACCTCCAAGAATTCACAGGGACTGGCATAACCATCATGGTTGACCAACCCAGAACAGAAGTCAGAATTATTCACACCTAAATCCTTCTCACCGGCTACACTTGAAGTGTTGGCGCTGATTTCAACCATTCGACGGTGAATCACAGAAGACCCATCTCTAAAAATAGCATTTTGAGGCAACCCGTGGCCAGCAAAATGGGAATATTGCCTCAGAATCGGGTTGCGAATGATGTCCTCACGATTGTAAAAGAAGAAAAACAAAACCACGGTACACAAAGCGTTGAAAACCCCATAAAAACTTCTACGTTTTGCACCAAAAAAAGCATTTGGCGCTTTCATTTCCAATATTAATATCCAAGGAAAGAATTTGGGGTCCGAATTATGAAATCCCAGAAACGGAAAATATTCTAGGGTTTGGATCTCTAGAAGGAGGAACGAGACGCGAGAGAGAAAATTGAGGGGAAAATGGAGAGGGGAAAGATTGCATTACAGAGAAGTGGAGTGAGAATTAAAGAATAATGAAGATTACCCGAATAATTGAAGAAGCAGAGCAGTGAGGGTTCAGAAAGGTACTGCTTTGGGGTTTTCGATGTTCCTTCACACCAACAGAAAACCTCCTTCGCTACACACACCGATATGATCATTTTTATTTTAAGATCATTTTCTTGTTTTTAAATTTTTATAAAATTGTAAATTTTTTATATTGATAATATGTTATGTTGTAAGACATTCCATTTGATTTTATACTATATTAAATTTTATTTCTGGAATACAAAAACTCTATTCTGATTTTTTTTAAAATATATTTTTTCAATTTTATGAATAATTTTGAAATTTCCAAAATTTATTGGGTGTGATTCAAAATGATTGTATGCAGGAAGCAATTGCCAATGAAGGGTCAGCTCCTACCAAGCCCAAAAAAGGTATTCACAAAATTGGGCTCCTGCTATTTACACTCCCTTTACCTTTGTTTTTCCTCTTTTGAAAATACTCTTATTTCCTTTGCACACACCACTCTCTTGCTTACTGTATGTTCTTTCATGCTTTCACTCCCTCAGTCTTGTAAAAATGATTTTAATACCATGAAGATTAATTAAAATTAATTTTGTTTGTATCCAATTAAATTAAAAATAGTACTTTCCAAATATTATCTCATTTTTTCTATTAAAATCTTGGTAGGAAATGTGTCTTTAAAAAATATTTTTTTGTTTAACTTTTTGAAAAACTATTTTTATCAAACAAGGTTTTATGCTCTAGAATGTGTACATTTTTATAATGTAAAAAAAAAAGTGTGTCTAAGAAACATTTTTCAAAGTCACTTTCATTAAGTTTGGAATGTACTTTCCATAACATATTTTTATTTTTTTTAATATTTAAAAAATACCTTTCATAACATTATTTTGTGATTTAGAAAGTACTTTCTGAAATATTAATAAAAAAATTATTTTGTAAAGTACTCTTCAAAATGTTAAAAAAAATGTATTTTGTAAAGTACTTTCTAAAATGTGTTTTGAAAATTACATATGAAATATAAAAGAGTATTATATGGATGTTGCAAATCAACCATAAGAGATATTGTATCTGAAATTCCGTGACATAAGATATTTTTATTAGACTATTGTTAGAACCAGAATTAAGCAAAAATATTTCTATTGTCTTTTTAATAATGCACAAGATTACTCTCATTTCTTATGTTATTGAAATTAATTAATATCACTAATTATTCCTTAATAATTAGATTAATGAGTTAATTTAATAGTAATTGATTTCTTATTGATCACTAAAGATAATCAATATTGAAAAATAATACAATAATGCATGAGTCAAACTTTATCCTTATAAATCTCATTCATTGGGAAGAATGCATAGGAATCTCATATTCAAATGTTTCTATTTCGGCAACTAGATTCACACAATAATTTTATTCATTAAAAACTTATTATTTCTTTATTTGTTTGATTGCTACCTTCAATCTAAATAAACAATGAAAAAAATGTTTCAATTTTTACTTACAATGATTTTTAACAAATTAAGGGAAAGATTAAGTTTATGAATAAAATATTTCATTAAAATGTCACTCATGCTCACTAGAGTAAATTAGAAAATTAACAATATCTAATTTCTAAATACTTTCTTTATATTTTAGAATGTAAAAAGAGAAAATAGTATTATAGGAATTAATTTTCGAAACATTCTCTTTGAAATTCCAATATATTCTTTCTACATTTTTTTCTTAACATTTCGATTCAAGAATATGAAAATTAGAAGAGTGTTCTCCAAAGTATTTGTCGAAATATAGAAGAAAGTGTTTTGAAAAATACTCCTTACAACACATTCTACTATTTTTACATTCTAAAATGTATTTTTTGAAATACGTTTTTATTTTCTTTATTTACATCCATGAAGAAAAATTAGTTTCCCAAACGTGCCATTTTAAAAAAAGAAACGAAGGGAAACGTATTGTGTGAATAAAAGAGAGTGCAAATAGCAAGAACGTAAAATTAAACCTTAGGTCCAACAACCTTGTAAAAATCTATCCAAACACATGAGATAGTTTTGACAAAATGATAATACCACTACAAGAAAATTATGAAATAAAAATCAATTTTTAGAGACAAAAAATAATTAATTGCTATAGTGACTAAATTAGAGACTATTTGAAAGACTAAAAAATTTTTGGTTTATAAATTGGTTTATATTATTATTAAATGGTTTCTAAATTGATGTCTAATTAACAAACCAAGGTTTTTTCTACCAAATTTAGAATCTAAATAATTGGTAGCAAAAACCTTGGTTGCTAATTAGACACCAATTTAAAAATCATTTAACAATAATATAAACTAATTTAGAAATCAATTATTTTTAATCTCTAAAATGATATCTAGGTTGAAGATCTCACATCGACTAGAGATTAGAGCCTTTCATTGTATATAAGTGGGTGCAAACCTCAACCTCATGAGCTGGTTTTATGGAGTTGAGTTATGCTTAAAGTCCACTTCGTAATATGGTATCAGAGTCATTTCGAGTCTATCATAGCGAGTATTTGGTGGCCTTGACTAGATATTAGAGCCTTTCATTGTATATAAGTGGGTGCAAACCTCAACCTGAGCGTGAGTTAAACTTAAAGTCCACTTCGTAATAATCTAATTTAGTCATTATAGCAACTAATTATTTTTTGTCTCTAAATATTTGTTTCTATTTTTGCAGAAAGTTGAAATATTATTTGGTGTTTATAATAGAAAGTTATTTTCTAAAATAAATTTCTAAAAGAGAAATCTATTATAAAATAGGTGTTTTGTAATGCAAAGTTATTTCCTACCTTCTAGAAGAGAAAAAAACCCTCTCATAATCATTTTTTTCATTTAATACTTTTGATGATTGCAAGAAGAATAATGATAGAGTGCGGGAAAAAGCATCCATATTATTAACAACGATGTTGAGAGAAATTAGAACAAAAAAAAAAGCATGATTCATACAAAAGTCAAACAATGAAAATAAAACCAGAGACCAAAGTAATAATTTTTCATTCTATTATTGTTTGTTCTGCGAGATATTTTTGGTAAAAATAAGCAAAATATATAAGAAAGGTGTTTTACAAGTGTAGTCATACAAATTGGACACGTCTAATATAAGAGTTTCCGAATTGATTTGTGTAAGAAATAGACAGAAGAAATTAAAGTAAGATTGTGACATTACGTGTTAAAACAAATACATAGTTGGCTACTTATCATCGTTTTCTTCATCCTGGTTAAGTCTGATTTGAAGTCAATAGATTCGATTGGTTTGTTTGTTTGTTTTTCCACGCCCTTCATCTCAAGAACTCTCTAGAATCCACATGCAGTTTTTGGTAACTGTTCTTGTAAAATCTAGGGCATAACCGCAGGCCTAATTCTGGAAACAACCTACAATCACGGGAACCATTATTATGATGACCTAATTTTGGCACTTAATAATTGCCCAATGGCTTTTGAACAGCACATAAACAATTTTCACAAGATGACAAACAAATGAATGGATGGTTCATGAGGCTATTTTTATATAATGTTAATCACACCATTAAACTAATTTTGTTTCAGCTAATCATCGATCAGAGCAATGTGAAGGACCCTTTTAACTTATTCAAGAATTTGATAAACTACTTTTCCGGAAAGGGAGGAAAAACACAGAATTGATGGGAAAGTTTGGACGCTTGTTGGAGTTATTTTTGTGGAGGAAACTACCAACCCTTTTCAGAGAATAAGACACTCATTTCTTTTTATATTATATTAACTATCATCCTAACTGGCATCAACATCCACTCATATCTTCCTCAACTACACCAATTTTCACATCAGTTTTGCAACCATTAGTATTACTCATTCGTTGTAGAATCAAACACGGTGGCAGGTGTGATTTGATGATGCACAGAAACCTGTTAAACAGCAAGAGATGACTGCTTTCTGCTTCAGGAGTATAATGTTATTTTGCTTGATAAAGTTTAGCTGAGGACACACAAGTAATGTTCTTGACATGATGATATGTTCATTGAAAGTTGAGCCATTTGGAGCTAAGTGGGGGCTGTCGCAGATCATAATAGAAACACACCAGACCAAGTTCCATCTGACACGTCAGTCTTGTGTTCCAGAATGTTCTGTCTAGGAGCAATTCCATCTGTCATGCGTTCTGTAGCAAGACAAACTCCACTGCTCACTATTTTATCAGTACTCAAACAGTTTCATACACTGTATTTTCAATATGAAATTTACTGGTAAATTCTGTTTGAATACATGTTTTGTTTTTTAATTACAGTTCAGAAAGAATTTGACTCAAATATAAAAGAAAGGAGAGGTTAGTTATCATGTGTGGCAGCCAGAAAGATCTAAAGATGCACAGTGAAGAAAATCACAAATAGATGAGACCATCCAACCACTTTGCATTCCTAAGGCATAATCATAATCATTCCTATGGCTCTTGGTCCCTCTTTGTACGATACTAGCCACCCATCTACTTTTGTTTTCGTGTCATGGCTGCATTTACTTGCAGCTTGTTACCATTTTTATAGTGAATGGGTATATTCAATGCTGATGTGCCATAAAGAGGACAAAGGCCTAAAATAAACTTTGATTAAGTTTGACATACAAGGCAAGGGAGGGATCGTAGACTTGGTCAATGAAACGAAAGTACTGGTAATTTGTATACCCGTGATTTGCTCTTGAATTTTAAGAATGCACATAGCATTGTAGGAGTGGCTATTTTATGCAAAACTCAGCACAAGCTTCAGGTTTATAAACACTACAGATATCCATGACTGTTTCAACTTCCAACCACCAAGATTTTTTTTCTGTGTAATTGACTCGAAATTATAATGAATGTCAGAAGCTGCATTGTGCATGGCACTAAAGGTAGACCAGTCAATTTTATATTTCACCAATGATTAGTTTTTAAGCCAGTTTGGAGAAGTAGAACTCAATTATTGGTGTCCTTATTTTTCTTTTCACTTTAAATAACCGCAACTGCTTTCAACCTAGCTTAATCAATTGGAGTACAGACAAGATTAGTTGAACTCCAGGATCAAATTTTGAGATTCTGCAGAGCATCGGGACAGCATTGTCCCATTTTCTCTTCAGCTGCATCAATTGTGAAATGTGAAATTTTGACTTCAGTTATGAACAAAATTTTCTTATTTCAAACAATTAAGTGGAATTGAAAACAAGGTAACTGGTATTAGTGAAGCAAAATTCTTGACCAAATTATGTTCAAATTTCTAACAAACAGATTGAAAGTTCTGTACTGGAAAAAACTACAATTGAACATCTAATTTTTCAGCTTATATTTTTCTGTCCTTATTTCTGATGTCTCCTTCCATTTTTATCCAACCAAATACACTGCATTTCCTTCATCCCAATCCTTCAGTGAGGGTAGGGAAGCAGCTCTCTGACCTTGTAAGCACAGAACCATGGATTTCTGTGATGGTCTTAGTTGGACTATTCGGTGTGGACCTTACTCTAGGAGAATCCAAACTCCTTCTAAGAATTTGTCTCATAGCTGATATCAAATGCACTGTTGGATTTGGAGGAGGCCCTGATGCCTTGAACTTTTTGCAGAAGTTCATATGCTTTGCCATTGCTTCTTCTGTGCTAACAAGCCTCTCAGACCTTACTATTTCATCCTTAACAGCCTCGGCACACAACCCACAAACCCATTTTCCATGGTACCTCTCTCTGATTCTTTCTATATAGGCTGGGGTGCACTCTTCTGTTAGTCCACAACAGTCACACACAGCAAATTCAACTTCACTTTGTCCAACTAGCATGCTAGCTGCTGATTGAGTTTCTGGTGCCGATATCACCACAGGGTCAATTATCATCGGTGCAGACATTGCCAACCACCCTGTGAACAAACAATCAACACCAAACAGGTTAATATAACATCATTTTGCTAATATTTGACACAACACAAAAATTCAAGGATATGCTTCAATAGACATAAATACAAACGGTTTGCGCCTTTCACAAGACCAATGAACATATTGGTTTTTTGTTCAACAAATAACGAAGAGTTTTCAATCAAGAAGAGAAAAAAATCCAACAAAACCAAGCTTTTCCCTTTTTGAGTTTATGACAAAGCTTATTATTGTTCTGAATGTAATAATATCAAGAAAAATTATTGAACAAAACAAGGAAACTGAGCAGAAAAACATGATAAAATTGTATAAGCAAGCAAATCGAAGAAAAGCAATTGGACGATGATTATTACCAGCAGAAGCAGATCAAAATGAATGAAATCAATTGTTTGTTTCTCTTTTCTGTAGTTCTGCTTGCTGGGTAGGTATTCTTCTCCTCCTCTTCTTATCTCTCTTTCTCCCACTCACCTTCCTCAATTTTTTCTTCAGGGAACAATATCTCAGACATGAAAACCATTTCAGAGAAAACTTAAAACACCTTTTGCTTTCTGCAACCTCCTTCAAAAGATTAAACAAAAGTTTTAATTTTTTTTTAAAAAAAGATAGCTTTGAAGAAACCCAAATCTTATGTGAGGAAACAAAGGGATTATATTTGGCTTCTCCACGGGATCTGCACTCCTAAACTATATATGAATAGTGGGGAAGTTGGGAGAGAGAGAAAGAGAAAGTCACTTTGTAGAGAGAGAAAAAGAAAGAGGTGAGAGAAAAAACATCAATGATTGAGGCTTTAAGGTTGTGGACTATAGTTTAATCCACGTCGACAATTTTTTTTCTTGAATATGTGAATGTTTGGCCATTGATGATTGGATTGCCAGCTAAGCATTATGATATCGTGACTCTCTTCTTACCCAATCTGTGTTGCTCTCTTTTTCCACAAAACAATCTTAAATAAATATTTTCCATATTCATTCATTTTCTTTAGTTAATTGTATAATTTAAGTAATATTTTTATTCAAATTATACGAATAAAATAATAAAATCACATTTTTTAACAAATCAGTCCAGCTTTTTCTTTAAAATTAATCCTCCATATACTTGATTAATATTTTATGTAAATATTATGGTAATAATATTTGGATTTTAGGAATACAAATATTCACAAATAATGTATAAAAAGAGGTTAAATCGTTAAAACAGGTAAGTTTTAAAATATTTATTTATTATAAATCTCAATCATTCAATAATCTTCCTATAATTCAGTTTTCAAATGTAAAAATGTAGCAAATTTCTTCGTTAAGAACTAAATAAAGGTTTTTCCATTGATTTAGTCTGAAAAGGGAAATTGTAAAAACAAAATAACAAATGAAAGATATTAAAGGTAAAGGATTAATGGTTGTAATTTTTGGTTAGTTGGCTATTTGGTTTTAAATTATAATCGAGTGGAATGTTTGCAAAAAGGACAAAAAATGAAAGATTTATTGAGATAAAATTAAAATTAAATATTTATTAAAAAAATGGTAGAGTTTTAAGACAAATCCAAATGAAACTAAATTCTAAAATTTAATTTTGCAGAAAAAAAAAGTGTTTGTAAAGAAAAGAGGAAAAAGCCAATAGAATTAACTTTTCTCCCAAAAGCATGTTTTTCTCATGGGTGAAATGTTCTTCAATCAAATCGTTGCTGACTTGGTGGTGTGAACTCAAAAGGTTACGTGGCAATTGAAAACCCTATCTTTAAGAAACTATTTAATACGAACCCACGTAAAAAAAATCAATAAAATACAAAACTAATTATATAATATTGAATCTATTTTAATTATTTAAATAATAGAAATCTAAAAAATTTGTACGTCATAATTTTTTTTTTCTCATTTGTGAAGCAATCACGTGAAATGTAAATGATGTTAAGAAGGTACAGCTTGCACGATTACCTCATAAAGTGCCTTCTTAATTTCAATTACAGCTTCATTACCTGCCGACTAATACTGATTAGGTCAACACACCAAATATTAATTTAAATCTACAATATTAAGAATTCCAATTAAGAAAGGAAAAATAATACCAACACGATGAATAAATATAAATTGTTAATAACCTATGTTGATATGTTAAAAAATAATTTATATTATTAGTCTCTAATCCGATTAATTAAAGGCACATGTGGAAGAGAAGAAATAATTTTTTAATTTTTTTTTATTTGTGAAGTCAATTTTGTATTGTATTGGCGTATTGGTTGGTAGATGTGAGCGATGACCAAAACAAATACCCATTGGCTCAAATAATATGAATTTTTTTGGTTATTTCATGACCTTTTTTACGATATAATAGTAACAATTTATGCGACTATTTTTAATTTAATAATAATAGGGACAAGCATGAAGTGCATCATTTTTGTATTTTTGTCAAGCTACATCATTCTTTTCTTCTCTTGGAGGATTTGATCTTCGTAAGTTACTCAATTTATGCTTCTCGTGTAGATACACCAATTATAAGGTTCTTTCAACTATAACAAGTTTGGTTTTTGTGATTGAGTAATAATAACTAAAACGTACACTCATCATTTTATGTGGATGGTGAGCGAATTTCCTTTTAAAAAATACCAGTTCCTGCTACTTGCAGATTTGTTGTCACAACAATTTGAGATAAAATTTATTCTGTATATTAGATGGATTGAGTTGGCGTATCTTGATAATGTTGGAGAAGATTGAAAAATGAATATGGTAGATAGGAGAGAATAAGGGAACTTATAATTCACTTTGCTTTCGGAAAATACAAGATATAATAACATTATTTTAATAAAATTATATATATATATAACTACAAGAAAATCATGAAATAGAAATCAATTTTAGATAAAAAATAATAATTAGTTGCTACAGTGATTAAATTATAGACCATTTTCGAACCAAAAAAATTTTTGGTTTCTAAATTAGTTTATATTATTGTTAAATAGTTTTTAAATTGATATCTAATTAGCTACCAAAGTTTTAACAGCCAATTATTTAGATTTTAAATTTGGTAACAAAAATTTTGGTAGCTAATTGGATACCAATTTAGAAACCGTTTAATAATCATATAAACTAATTTAGAAACCATTTTTTTTAGTTTTTAAAATAGTATCTAATTTAGTCACTATAACAACTAATTATTTTTGTTTCTAAAATTGGTTTCTATTTCGTAATTTTCTTGTAGTGTATACTATAAAATGTTATTATCTCTAGTTGGTATCTGTTCTAGTTAAGAAAAATATTTTTTTACTAGAGCATGCATACAATTGAACTATAAATAATGGTTTCTAATCCTAGATAGTGATAGTGTCGTGCGGATGACTGGTCTATGTTGTCTTTATGTTGAATTATTTCTTTTTGTTTTCTTAATTATATTAAGTTTTAATAACTTTAATCTGTGTATCTACTAATCACCATAATCTTCATCGCATCACTTATAAATACTATGATCGAAAATAATTCGTTCATAAAACCTAACGGACTTGGTCCAAGACTCTACAATATCCGATCTCTAGCATTATGATGGGAGAAAAAGAATTTAAATTTGATGAGGGTCGAGATGAAAGGGAACCAAAAAAAGGGAAGGGCATGGGGAATTATTCTTGTGGCTAATTATGTCAAGGTTCTCCATATATGGCGTATCTAGTGAGGTATTCTGATTCCAAAGCGTGACAAGTATAAAGTCCAAGAACATATGCATGTACACAAACCCACACTCATGTGGAACAAAACCTTAAGTAATGTTCACTTTGTGTTCCGAAAAGAGTTTGGTTTGCTTTTTTGAGATGAAAGATGGTATGATTATGGTAATAAGAGGGGAGAAGTAAATGGTATGGTATGAATGTGGGGTCAAATATTGGAGAGGTGAAATGAAATTTCGATGCCTTTAATAATTGGTTGGGTTGGGTTGGGTTTGTTTGCAAACGCAGTGCCTCCTACGCAACCACTTGTTTCATCGACCCCACTTTCGTTTCTCATTATTAAAGATATCAAAACCTAACAAAATCAGACAAAAGATTTGTGGTGTAAGTGAAAAAAAAAAACCTATATTTCCTTACAAAGTGTCCAACTAAGATTTGAATAAGTTAATTTTTTTTTGACTTATTCAATCATCTGATAGCTATCAGATCATCTATAAGAATATAGTGTTATATATAGTTGTGAGAGAAATGTTGAATATCAGACAAATATATTAAATATTAGAATATTTTATAGAATATAATAATTTCAGTATGAGAGAAATACGTTGAATATCTGACAAGTATTAAAGATTATAATATTTTATAGTATATAAGTAAGTGTAAATCTTATCTTCTAAGTCAATTTTATAAGGTTGAATTAGATTTAAAATTCACTTCTCACTACAAGAAAATCATAAAATAGAAATCATTTTTTAGAGACCAAAATAATTAGTTGTAATAGTAACTAAATTAGAGACCATTTTAAAAACTAAATAAAAAATTGGATATTTTAGAAATATGTTGAATATCTTACAACTACTAGAGATTAGAATATTTTATAGTATATAAGTGGATGTAAGTCTTATCTTATAAGTCAATTTTATAAGGTTAAGTTTGACTTGAAATTCACTTATTAATATGATATGAGAAACATTTAGAATCTATTCTATCGAAAGTTTGTTGAATTTATCATACCACCTGCTATCGAACCATTATTGGATCATCCATAAATATATAACCTCTCACCAACACAAATTAACAGTGTCAACCTCAAAAGTGTTTAAATATTATCTTATCATATATATATATATATGATGAGAAAAAGGAAGAGAAGGAGAGTGGAGAGAAAGAGAAATGGAGAAATGAATATTATAATTGGTGATTAAATGTCAGAGTCAAAGTAAAATTGAAGGAGGTTGTGGTGTGTCTGTGATGGAAAAAGAGCAATAAATGAGTGGACCAAAGATTGGCATGGCAATGAAAGAAAGAGGTGGCAGTGTGTGACATATAATTACTGTGCCACTGAGAAGCTCTTCTGACAAGGACTTCCACTTGGACACTGTGACACCCTCTTTGCCTCTTCTCCCACACTGTGTTCCTATTCAGGGACAAACCCATCTTCCAACTCTAAACCTCTCATTTTCCACCACACTCTTTCACCAAATATACTTCCCAACCTCCTCAAAACTGCATTCAATTTTTGGTGTGCCAACTTCTAACATTGTTCACAACCTCACATGCTCAGGGCAACACCTCATTCCACACCAATATATAGGGCATGTGAACCCATGCATCCTTGTTCTTTGCATCCTTTTCAATCTTCAATCTTCACACATGTCTTTCTTACACCTCTTCTATCTATACATATATTTTCCTTTCATTTTTATATACTAAAAAAACAATTATTCTTTCTTTAATATTTTTAATAAATGGCATATTATCATCAATCTTTTTCACTATATACATATTTTCAATGAAAATGTTCATTTGAAAATCATCAATTTACAATTTTCAATATTTCTTTATCTTGGTTCATATTTTAGTAAAAGATTACTTTTTATTCTACTTTTCAAATTATTAGAAATTTTATATTATAAAAAATATTTTTATAAATATATATACACATATATGTCAAAACGGCATTATATTGTAAAATGTAATAACAATAACATCAAATTATTTATCTTGTGACACATACTTTATTGAAAACTTATAATACATAGATAAAACGTGTAAAATTAAACTTTTTGAAGGTAAAATATACACACACAAAAAATTGAATGATAGAAATGGTAAAACAACGATAATTAAGTAGTAAAGTATACGATCAAGTTTTTCTTAACTAAAAATCATCTCTAATCATAATTAAAACATTTAAAATATGTTAAGTAGTAATTTTACGATTTTAAATTTAAGTCGATTGAAAACCAAAGCTTAACCATTTGATCAAAGGATAGAAGTTAATGTGAAAGCACTTTTTCAATAAGTTGCCATAAAATAATCACTTTTTTAGTTGAGTGTGTGAATGAGCTAAGATAGGTTACATATATAGATATATAATATGTAATGTGTTGAGTGACCAAACAGGGTTGGTTTTAGGTCAACCGAAACCAAACTTGCTTTTGGGTTTCAACAGAGCAAATGGCAAATATAGTATGCAGTTAATTAATGCTGAAATTGACGAATGGGGTTTAATTTAATATTGGTAACATCATTCGTTACGCTGCACACTTATCATGAGCATGCTTAATTAAATCATCAAATTAAAATTAAAATGAAAGTGATTAAACCAAAAATATTTGTTGAAAGATGTTGTTACATGAGATATATGAAATTAAGTTAAGTTAGGTTTTAAGTTTTCTTCTTAAAATTAAATTTTAATCTTGAAATTTGTAAGTTATGGACCATCATGCTTTGATAACTGATGATATGATAACATGATGGAAAAAATACACATAATCTTAAATCAACGAATCAACTATAGGATTTAACGTAGTTCGGTCACCAATTACAACCTACATTCACACAAACAACTATTATATTTTCATTTTTGTTCTGCACACAATTACAAGTATAATGATCATTTTAGATAAAAATTATAGAGGGAATGATTAAGCTCACTCACCAAACATGGTATCTAGTCAACCCAATCCAATTGGTCATGACTCCATACTAACATAACAGTCCAATAATAAGTGACTTAAAAATTTACACTCACTTATATATTATGAAATGTGTTAATCATATTTTCAATTAATTATATATATTTTTTTGCCATTTATCAAGAAGGTGAAGATTGTAGAAAGGGTTAATGGTCAATGATTTTTATAATAATGTGTTGGGATAATAATAATGGGAGTAAAAGAAAAGGTATAGTGTAAGCGATAGGAAGGAACAATGGTGTACGTCACAGAAGATAAGAGATGAGAAAGAATCGGTTCTTCTCGTTATCAAACTCCAAACTAAACAAACACTCTTTTTCTTTATGTAAAATAATTATTAAAACCCTTTGTAAAAAAATAATGAAAAGTCATACTCACAAAAATATCATATTAATTATTTTATATATAATTGGTATCAATATTAATTGGAACCAAATCTTATTTTATCCTTATATAATGTATATCAAAATCGAATATAACAATTATATATTATATTATAAAGTAAAAGTTAATACTTGACTGCTTATTTATAATCAAATATTTTTTATTTATTACACGCAAGAAAGTCTACAAATCCAGGTTAATATCGAATGAAATATCTACTCAATATTCAATTATTCTTTTAAATTTTTTTATAAACATTTCTTATTAATTTGAGTATGAGAATTTTTTTTGCAAGTAAATATTTCTTTGACCTTCAACAGGAAATTCACGTATAAGGAATCTATAAAGTTCGAAATAGGACAATTTCTCATTTTACATAAAGATAATGTTTTATTTTTTGTAACAATAACCACTTTATATACTAGTGTATCGTAAATTAGAGATTAAAATATAGGTTTTAGTGTGAAAATTTTAATTTATGAAACATATGATTTGAATTTTAAATCTTGATTAAATATGTAGTTGATACAGCATGTAACTAAACTTGTTTGAATGGATAAAATATTTTATTGATACATAAATTCTTTATTTTTTATTAAATTTTGTATTACCATCTCATTTGAAAGCATATTCCGTAATACGACAAATATAGAAGAAAAAAAACTTAACAGATTCTCATTTTGTATATTTTTTTCATATATTTAAAGTGATATATAATTATTTATAAAAAAATTTATCAGAAAAAACAATTAAATTAAACAAACTTACTTAAGAGGTGATCTAATCCTTATATAGAGTAAAAGAGTAAAAATCACTTTTCTCTATACACAAACAAAAATCTTAAAGAACTGTTTACTACCTATCCCGACACTACCAACTAAAGACAGCAGAAAGATCAAGAACCAATCCTATCAGCTTAAAGTAACTTATCACTAAAAAAAATCATGAAATAAAAATCAATTTTAAAGACAATAAATAATTAATTGTTGATAGCAAAAACTTTGATTACTAATTATATCTCAATTTAGAAACCATTTAAGAATAATATAAACTAATTTAAAAATCATTTTTAGTATCTAAAATGGTCTCTAATTTAATCATTATAGCAACTAATTATTTTTTGTCTTTAAAAATTAGTTTCTATTTTATGATTTTTCTTATAATGTATAATTTATTCATTGTGTATAAAATATATATTTTTATTTCCATTATTGATTGGTAACATAGTAACATGGTATGGTCGAGAAAGGTTCTTATGTGTTACAGAAAGTGACAGAGTGATTCTTTAAGGAATGCAACACTGTTGTCTCTTTAGTTCTTTCCACTTTTGTTTTCCATTTCTTCCCTGTTTGCCTAAAAATGCCAAAACTTTTCATTTCTACTCTTCCTTTCATTGCTATAAAATATCACCATCTCCAACAATAATTTACGAAAAATCGAATATTTTGTGTTTATCTTTGATTAAATAATTAAATAAAAGAAGAATACAAAATTACAATTTCATTATATATATATAATTTCATGAAAAATATAGTACACTTAAAAGTTATGGATTTTTTAGAGATTATTTTACTTTCGTCTTTCATTTACCATAGTGATATTATTTTACTATCTTGTGTTGTAATTATGTTAATTGAGTTTTTTAATATAAAAGAAAATTATGAAATAAAAACCAATTTTTAGATACCAAAATAATTAGTTGCAAAAGTAACTGTTCTTACAAGGACCTAGAAACAAACTATCTTCGTCTTCCACCCGTTGACCTCTCGGCCTTCGCTTCCGGACTCCCTTCTCGGTGTGATCTTTCGGCTTACTTGTTCTTGGTTTGTATTTGG
>Ga0123342_1005228_pt1 | contig 19065 bp, 16 predicted proteins | sample Turbeawhitnodule_FD_89960 | JGI IMG/M metagenome (GOLD analysis project Ga0123342, IMG submission 89960) | Root nodule microbial communities of legume samples collected from Mexico - Turtle bean Mexico white nodule | ecosystem: Host-associated > Plants > Roots > Nodule | place: Mexico: Nepantla... | reverse complement strand
GCGCCGCCGAGGAACCGCCCGAGAAGCCGTGCGGCCGTGCGGCCCGCGGCAATATTGTCGACGCCAGCATAGTGATGGCGCTGCGAACCAGTGAGATCCGAGACCAGCGTCACGACGGGAATGCCGTCCGTCACCAGTCGGTCGACGGCATCGCGGACCTCAGGCGCATCGGTGGCGACAAGCGCGATCCCCGAAGGTCGCTGTTCGCTCAGCTCATACAAAACCTTCACGAGTGCAGTGGGATCGAACGCCGGCACCTCGAGGGTGCGAATATCCGTTCGCTCCACGGACGAACGCGCGGCGGCCGCACGTACCTCGTTGTTCAGCCCGTGCATGAAGGAATTGTCGCTGGCCGGCAGGATGAAGACGAGCGGATAAGTGCGGCCTTTGGCGAGGTTGGCAGCAGCGACATCCCTGATGTAACCGATCTCGCGAATGGCGTTCTCGACCTTCTCGCGCGTCACGTGGCGCACGCCCGGACGTTGGTTCAAAACCCGGTCGACAGTCGCCAGGCTGACGCCTGCCGCAGCAGCGATATCGTGGACTGTTGGTCTCATCTTTCCTCCTGACGAGACCTTTAGCTCCAAATATGATGTACGTAAATCAAAATTTGCAAACGTTTCCGTTCACGTCAAATCTTTGTACAAAAACAAAGGCCGGCCTGGTATGCCGGGCCGGCCTTGACGTTGATCTAAAAAGGGAATCAGTGGCCTCCGCCACCACCGCCGCCACCTTGGGGCGCAGGCTTGTCGAGCATCGCAACGCCGAGGATCATTGCCAGGAGTAGCACTGTCAACAATAGGAAGATGTCGCTGAACGACAGTACCATCGCCTGCTTGGTCACGAGCCCGACCATCTGCTTGATCGCAACCACAGCGCCATCCATGCCATAGGTATCGAATTTCGCCGTCATGTTTTTCAGCTGGTCGAGCGCCGCCGGGCTGCTCCAATCGAAATTCTCGCGCAGCCGCTCGTAGTGAACGTCCTGCCGGTTCGTCAGCACCGTGTTGATGACCGCCAGACCGACGGCGCCACCGAGGTTGCGCGTCAGGTTGAAGAGCCCGGATGCACCGCGCATACGGGCTGGCGGCATCGTGCCAAGCGCGATGTTGTTGATCGGCACCATGCACATCATCAGCCCGAAACCACGGAAGAGCTGCGGAATGAAGAGCTCGTAGAAGTCCCAGTCCTGGGTCAGATGCGTCATGATGTAGGTGCCGGCTGCGAAGCTCGCGAGGCCGATCACCATCATTAGCCGCAGGTCCATCTTCGTCGACAGCTTTCCGGCGATTGGCGCCGTGAAGAACATCGCAAGGCCGGACACGAACATGGTCTCGCCGATCATCAGCGAGTCGTAGCCGCGGATGCGCCCGAGATAGACGGGATAGATATAGGTCAAGCCGTAGAGACCGATGCCCATGACGAACGAGAACACGGAGCCGAAGGCGAAGTTCCGGTTCGAGAAGGCCCTAAGGTCGACCACCGGGAATTCCACGGTGAAGGCCCGATAGAAGAAGACGACTGCTGCAATTGCAGAGGCGATCGCGCCCATAAAGATGTAATTATCGTTGAACCAGTCGTTGGAGTTGCCTTCCTCCAGCACGTATTCAAGGGCGCCGAGGAAGACCCCCATCGACAGCAGGCCCCACCAATCGAACTTCTTGATCAGCGCGAATTCCGGCTTGTCGAAATCGATGAAATTCCAGGTAACGATCGTCACGATGATGCCGGGAACGATGTTGACCAGGAACAGCCAGTGCCAGGAGAAGGCGTGGCTGAGATAGCCGCCGACAGTCGGGCCGATCGTCGGGGCAAGCGTGGCGATCAGGCCGATGATCGGCGACACGATGCTCCGCTTGGAAGGCGGGAAGATCGTGAATGCGGCTGCAAAGACCGACGGAATCATACCGCCGCCGATGAAGCCCTGGATGGCGCGATAGACGATCATCTGGTCAATATTCGTCGCCGTCGCGCAGAGCGCACTCGAAAGCGTGAAGCCGGCCGCCGAAATCGCGAAGAGGTATCGTGTCGAGATGATGCGCGCGAGCGTGCCGGAGAGCGGAATCATAATGACTTCGGCGATCAGATATGAGGTCTGCACCCAACCTATCTCGTCCGAGCCGGCGCTGAGGCCCGCCTGAATCTCGGCCAGAGACGCCGATACGATCTGAATGTCGAGGATCGACATGAACATGCCGACCACCATCGCGAAGAAGGCGATGAGCTTGCGCGGGTCCATCTGCTCCGCGGCCGCCGGAGCGGCCGGGATTGTTCCAACTGTTGCACTCGCGGCCATGGGCCTACCTCGTCGGGATCTACTTGGCCGTATCCGGCGCTGTGCGCGTATCGACATCGACGACAACGCTGAGGCCGGCGCGCAGACGGCCGCTATCGAGAGCGTCCTGCGGCAGTGAGATGCGAACCGGCACGCGCTGAATGATCTTCGTGAAGTTGCCCGTCGCGTTTTCCGGGGGCAGCAGCGAGAAGACGGAGCCGGATGCCGGCGAGATCGATTCGACCGTGCCGACGATCGGGTTATCGTCATAGGCATCCACGTGGACGTTGACCTTCGAGCCCGGAACCAGATGCTGGATCTGCGTTTCCTTGAAGTTCGCGTCGATAAAGAGTTCGCGGACAGGGACAAGCGCCATCAGGCGCTGGCCGGGCGACACAAGATCGCCTTCCTGGACCGAACGGTTGCCGACGACGCCGTCATATGGCGCCTTCAGCACCGTGAAGGAGAGGTCGCGGGCAGCTTTGTCGCGTGAAAGCTCGAGCTGGCGGATCGTGCCTTCCGCTTCGCGGCGCTGCGCCTGCAGCAGGGTGATATTTGCCTGCGCGGATGCGATCGCTGCATCGCCGCCGATGAGGTTCGCCTTGGCCTGGTCGAGCGCGATGTTGGCGGCATCGAGGTTAGCGGTGGTGCCAACCGACTTGGATTGCAGTTCGGCGGCACGGGTCTGAGTGATCTGCGCACCGCGAACAGTGGCTTCCAAAGCCGTCTTCTGGGCTTTGGCCTGATCGAGGCTTGCCTCTCCACCGGCGATCTGCGCATCGATGCGCTGCAGCGAGAGCTTTTCGGTATCGAGGGAAGCGACCGCCTGGTCGAGGGCGAGCTTGTAGTCGCCATCGTCGAGCGACGCCAGAACATCGCCCGCCTTGACCTTCTGGTTGGCAACGACATTCACCTTGGCGACATAGCCCGTAACCTTCGGCGAAATGGTCGCGATGTCGCCTTCGATGTAGGCATCGTCCGTCGAGACGAGGAAACGGCCCGTCGTCCACCAATCGTAGCCGTACCAGGCAGCGCCCGCCAGAACCGCGAGGCCTATGATCGGCAATGCGAAGCCGCGCTTTTTCTTCTGCTCGGCCGGAGCCGCCTGCGTATCGGCGCGAGCTTGCGGCGCACGCGGTGCTTCCGCGGTGGGAACAACTGCTTCCTGAGCCCGGCCTTCGGCTTCAGCGGGTTCGCTGACGATGCGGGCAACAGTGGCTTTTGGGCTGGACGACATGGGGGCTACCGGTAATGGAGTGAATTTAATCGAACTGAACGGTTCGGTTCAGTTGACATAGAACCTTTTTGCATTCATATCAAGATGTATCGAACCGCCCGGTTCGATTTTGTTAACGAAACGTTCGCGGATGCGAATATGGTTAAGGAGCGATGACAGAGCTTTCCGATACGCGCGCAGACGAGTCTCCCTCGACAGGCGGCCGATGGGCCGCGGGCGAAGACCCTGCCAAGCGCAAGCAAATTCTCGACGGCGCCCGCCGCGTTTTCATGAAGCTCGGCTTCGATGCCGCGAGCATGAACGATGTAACGCGCGAAGCCGGAGTTTCAAAGGGAACGCTCTATGTCTACTTCGCCAACAAGGAAGAGCTCTTCACGGCGATGATGGAGAGCGAGCGAGCGGCTTTCGTCGCCAGCGTGCGCAATACTCTCAAGCAATCCAGCGATCCAGACGTCGCCCTGCATGACTTTGGGATGACCTTTGTCAGCCACCTGACCGAGGACAAGGTCATCAATGCGATGCGCACCGTCATCGGCGTGCGCGACCGCATGCCGCACCTCTGTCAGCGCTTTTTCACCGGCCCGGAGAACATCCGGACGGTGTTGAAGGACTTCCTGACAAGCCAGGTCGAGGCTGGCCGTTTCGAGATCGACGACATCGAGCTTGCCGCCCGCCAGTTCCTGGAACTCTGCGGTGGAAGCTTCTTCAAGCTGCGCCTGTTCGGCGACATGGACGCCCCGCCTCCGCGCGAGGAGATGGATCGCGTGGTCAATGGCGCCATCCGCGTTTTCACTGCGGCCTACGGCGTCAAGAAGCAGTCCTGAACCCGAGCGCTGCGACGATCGTTCGGCCCTCATGCGCGTATGGGCATGTCGGAAATCTGCATCCCCATCAAGGAATAAAAGTCGTCTGGCTTTCGTATATCCCCTTGCGCGCTTGCCAAGGTAGGCGGCGTCCGTACATTGCGAGCGTCAAATCTATGTGGCGCAAGGGGATATACGCCAATGCAAGACATCATGATACTCGTTCAGGACCCGGCCGCCTGGGTGGCCCTCGTCACCCTCGTGGTGATGGAAGTGGTCCTCGGGATCGACAACCTCATCTTCATCTCTATTCTCACCAACAAGCTGCCGCCTGAGCATCGCGAGAGAGCGCGAAAGGTCGGCATTGGCCTCGCCCTTGTGATGCGACTTGCCCTCCTTGGCACCATTGCCTGGATCGTCAAGCTGACGACGCCAATCTTCGAACTGTTCGGCCGCGGCTTCTCCTGGAAGGACATCATCCTGATCGCCGGCGGTCTCTTCCTGCTCTGGAAGGCGACGAAAGAAATCCACCACAACGTCGATCCGGCCGATCACAACGAGGATTTCATTGCCACGGCAGCGACGGCCGGCTTTACGGCCGCGATCGGCCAGATCCTGTTGCTCGACCTCGTCTTCTCGGTGGATAGCATCATCACCGCCGTCGGCATGACGCCGCATCTGCCGATCATGGTCGTCGCTGTGATTGCAGCCGTGACCGTCATGCTGGTCGCGGCAACGCCGCTCGCGAACTTCATCGAGAGGAACCCGACTATCGTCATGCTGGCCCTCGCCTTCCTAATGATGATCGGCACGACCCTGATCGCCGAGGGCATGGGCTTCCACGTGCCGAAGGGCTACGTCTACGCCGCAATGGCCTTCTCAGCATTGGTGGAGGTGCTCAACATGTTCGCCCGCAACGCCCGTCAGCGAAAGAAGGCCGGCGGACACTAACCGCCGACTGGCCTGCAGAATCCCTGCAGAATCAAGGCGCACGGCCAAACCCGGCCGCGCGCCTAAGCATATTCCCAAGCGCCAGCGATTGCTCCAACGGCGTCGATCTCATCATCGACATTCTGAACGGCGCGGCAGTCGTTCCGGCGCAATAGCCGCGCAGACCGGCGTCAGGCGGTCTTTGCAAGCTCCTTGTCGATCGCCGAGACCAGCCGCTGGTCCTCGGCAGTCACATCCGGCGCAAATCGCGCAGCAACCTTGCCATCGCGACCGACCAGGAACTTTTCGAAGTTCCAGAGGATTTCGTTGTTGTCGCCGGTCGCAAGGCCGTTGTTGCGCAGCCGCTCCCGCATCGGACCTTCGCCAACGGCGGTCTCGACAGCGGCCGTCAGCTGCTGGTAGAGCGGATGCTGGTCCTCGCCCTTCACCGAGATCTTCGAGAAGATCGGAAACTTCACGTCATAGGTCAGGGTGCAGAATTCAATGATCTCGGCATCCGTGCCCGGCTCCTGCCCCTTGAAATTGTTCGCCGGAAAGGCGGCAATCACGAAGCCACGCTCGCGCTTGTCCTCATAGAGCTTCTCGAGCCCTTCATATTGGACTGTCAGGCCGCATTTGGAGGCCACGTTGACGACCAGGATCACCTTGCCGCGGTGATCATTCAGCGTCGTCTCGCGACCATCAGCCAGCTTCACGGGTATACTCAAAAGATCAGTCATCACCATCTCCAGCGTGAATTTCGCCGCGGAAGCTATACCCACCCATGCGTTTGTCCAGCGGGCAGATGCAGTCCACTGGCAAAATCAATCAAAACAGCTAGTTTGGCCCGAGAGCAGGGGGGCGCGACGGAAGATGGTGCTGGAATTGCTGGTGGCGGTCGTTGTCTTCGCTTTGCTTATGACAGCCTCGATCGGAACGATGCTGACCTACTCGAAGCTGCCGGTGCATCACCGTCAGGACGAAACCAATACCGTCGTTCGGCTGGTCGCCAACATTTTCGTCGTCATGACCTCTCTCGTCTTTGGCTTGATGATTAATTCCTCAAAGAACACCTTTGCCGAGATCGACAAGAATGTGCACGCCTTCGCAACGCAGATCATCCTTCTCGATCGAACCCTGCGCACCTATGGCCTCGAAGCCAACGAAACCCGTAAGCGTCTGGAAAACTATGTCGAAAAAGCCCTGACCAATCCGGCCCGCGCCGCCCCCGACCCATTGGTTAAAAGTGACCGCACGACCGAATTTGCACTCAATGCCGTCGGAGACAGTCTTTCGCTGATCAGCCCGTCCGACCCAGGGCATGTTGCACTGTGGAACGACGCCCGCCAGCAGTACCAAAGGATCGTCGAGCAGCGCTGGGTTATCGTCGAACAGTCGGAAGGTGTCATTCCAAGGCCGCTCATCAGCATGCTGACGGCGTGGCTGACCTTGATCTTTGCCAGCTTCGGCTATCGCGCGCCGAGAAACATCATCGTCGTCCTGATGTTCACCATCTCCGCGCTCCTCATATCGCTATCAATCTTCGTCGTGCTGGATATGGACATCCCGTTCGCGGGCTGGATCCAGATCTCCGACACGCCTCTTCGCAGGGCGCTGGCCGAGCTCCGACAATAGCAATTCCGAAATGCCGCGCCGCCTTGAACAAGACAGCACGCCTGACTCTGCAATCAAACTCAGCGAACAGCAACCGTCGGCCAATCGATGAGATCGGCCTTGGCTCCGGCAAGCGTCTCGCGGCTGCGGGAGACGACGTCGTGGGGGAAGCCGAGCGGCATGGCGCTCGCGTCGTCGAGGCGCCGGACCTGATCTTCGGTAAGCTTCACGTCGAGCGCTGCGAGGTTGTCGGAAAGCTGCGCTGCCGTGCGCGGTCCGATGATCGGGAGCGTGCCCTTGTGTAGTACCCAGGCAATAGCCACCTGGCCGGCCGGCACGCCGGTGTCCTCGGCGATGGCAAGCACGGCGTCGACCGTTGCCGTCTTGCGCGCATCGCTCTCGGAGTGGATGACGACGCCGAGCCCCTGCTGGCGGCCGGTTTCGCCGTTGCGGTACTTACCGGTCAGCAACCCACCGCCGAGCGGCGACCAGCCGACAGTACCAAGACCAAAGGCCGCCGCCATCGGCAAAAGCTCGCGTTCGGCCGTGCGCTCGACAAGGCTGTATTCCAACTGCAGGGCCGACAGCGGCGCCCAGCCGCGCAGTTCCGCAAGCGTGGCACCCGTCGCCACCCGCCAGGCCGGAAAGTCTGAAAGGCCAGCATAGAGAATCTTGCCCGAGCGGACGAGATCGTCGAAACCGCGCATGATCTCGTCGATCGGTGTCACGGCATCCGGCATGTGTGCCCAGAGGAGATCGATCCGATCGGTGCCGAGCCGCTTCAGGCTTGCCTCCACCGACTGCACCATGGCCTTGCGGCTGTTGCCGGTACCCTGCAGGCCCGCCCCATGACGATCGCCAAGCGAGAACTTCGTCGCCACGACGATGTCGTCGCGGTCACTGGCGATGAATTCGCCAAGCATCGTTTCCGACTGGCCGAATTGGTACTGGTCGGCCGTGTCGACGAAGTTGCCGCCGGCATTGCGGTAACCATCGAACACGACCTTGGCTTCTTCTCGGCCCGATCCGTAGCCCCAGCCCGTTCCGAAGTTGCCAGTGCCGAGTGCCATGCTGGAGACGCGAAGGCCGGTCCGGCCGAAGATCCTGTAGCGCATTGTCATTGCCTTCCTTCATCTATTTTTAAATGACGATCGTCATTCATTTGCATTTAAATGACGGACGTCATATAATTTGTCAAGAGCAGATGATGAGAACCTAAAATGCGCCCGACCAAGGAACAGGCAAACCAAAACCGCCAGCGGATCATCGACACGGCCGCCCGGCTGTTTCGCGAGAAGGGAATTCACGCTGTCGGCGTCGATGAACTCATGAAGGGCGCCGGGCTGACGCATGGCGGCTTCTACGGCCACTTCAAGTCGAAGGGCGACCTCGCCGCGGAGGCCGTCAGCCACGCGCTGCAGGAGAGCCTGCGCACCGAGCCTGCCTATGCCACACTCGGTGCCTTCGCGAAGAATTATCTGTCGAAGGCTCATCGCGATGCGGCCGAGAACGGCTGCACCGTCGCGGCTCTTGGCCCCGAAATCGCCCGTCTCCCGAAGGGACAGCGTGGCGGCATCGCCGACTACGTTCGTGCACGCATCGAGCAGATTGAACAAATCCAGACGCAACGAGGCGAAACGGTCGATCGCGGCAAGGCCATAGCCGTTCTCTCAAGCCTCGTCGGGGCTCTCGTCATGGCGCGTGCCGTCGACGATCCTGCCCTCTCCGACGAAATCCTCGCGCAAACCATCTGCGTCCTTTCCGAGCAGGATTGGGAACTTTTGCACTCGGCGCAGCATTGATTAGTCCGGGAAGGCTTACAGATACCAATGCGGCGGGCAGCCGCCCGTTGTCCGTCGCTCAGCCTCAAGTCGCCGGAGTCGCATGACAACGCATCAGATCCTCGCCTTCGGCGTCATCGGCCTGGTGATGGCAGTCTTCATCTGGGACCGATTCCGCTATGACCTGGTTGCCTGCTGCTCGCTTGTCCTGGCGGTGGCGGTCGGCATCGTTCCATTCGATAGGGCATTTTCGGGTTTCAGCGATGACATCGTCATCATCGTCGGCAGCGCACTTATCGTCAGCGCCGGCGTCGCACGCTCGGGAATCGTCGATACGACGATCAAGCGCTTCTTTCCCAACCTGAACAAGCTGCATGCGCAGCTCGCCCTGCTGCTTATTGTCGTCGCGGTTCTTTCCGCCTTCATCAAGAACATCGGCGCGCTTGCGATCATGATCCCGGTCGCTTTCCAGTTTGCCCGCAAAACCGGGAGATCGCCATCGCTTTACCTGATGCCCATGAGCTTTGCCGCCCTTCTCGGTGGGCTGATGACCCAGATCGGCACCTCGCCGAACATCGTGGTCTCTCGGCTTCGCGGCGAGATTACCGGCGCGCCATTCACCATGTTCGACTTCACGCCCGTCGGCGCGACGCTCACTCTGGTCGGTATTGTCTTTCTGATCTTTTTCCACCGGCTCGTTCCCGAGCGGCAGAACGAGAACCCGTCGCTGGAGGAAGCGCTGGATTTGAAGAACTACTTCTCCGAAGCGACGGTGGTGGAGGGCTCGGGCTTTGAGGGCAAGGAACTCAACGGCATCCTGCAGCTCGGCGATGGAGAAGTGGTCGCAACGGCAATCCTGCGCGGGCATTCGCGTCTCTCACCAATCCCTGACGTCCTCCTGAAAGCAGGAGACACGATCCTACTGGAGGGGCGCCCGGAGGCGCTCGACCGCGTCGTTTCCAACGCCAAACTCAAGCTTGCCGGCAAGCCGATACCCGAGGCGAAAGACGAGGGAGACGTCACCTCCATCGAAGCCGTCGTCTCGTCGGAGTCGATGCTGATCGGCTGGTCCGCGCGCCAGCTCTCACTGTGGAACCGTCGTCGGATCAACCTGCTTGCCGTCAGCCGCCACGGCCACCGGCTGACGGAGCGGCTGAGCGAAGTGACGCTGCGCGCCGGCGATGTGCTTGTGCTGCAGGGCAGCCGCCGAAACCTGCCTGCCTTCCTGCAGGAATTCTCGTGCCTTCCCTTGGCCCAACGCGACATCATGCTCGGCACGCCGCGCAGGGCCTATATGCCGCTGCTGATCCTCGCGGCCGCGATGGGTGTAACGGCGGCCGGAATGGTCCCGGTTTCGGTTGCCTTCTTCTGTGCGGCGCTGGCGATGGTCGTCTTCCGGGTGATCCCGCTCGCCGAAGTCTACAAAGCGGTGGACGGGCCAATCCTGATTATGCTTGCGGCCTTGAACCCCGTCTCCGACACATTGCGAACGTCCGGTGGCAGCGATCTGATTGCCGGATGGCTTGGCCACTTTGCGGCCCAGATGCCGCCCTACGGGGCATTGGCGCTGATCCTGATTACCGCCATGGCGGTGACACCGTTCCTCAACAATGCGGCGACGGTCCTGGTCATGGCGCCGATTGCGGCGAGCTTTGCCCATACGCTCGGCTATAGACCTGAAGCTTTCCTGATGGCGGTCGCCATCGGCGCCGGCTGCGATTTCCTGACCCCGATCGGCCATCAGTGCAACACGCTGGTCTTCGGTCCCGGCGGCTATCGCTTCAGCGATTACCCCCGTCTCGGCCTGCCGCTGTCCTTCATTATCGTTCTCTTCAGCGTGCCCGTGTTGCTCCATGTCTGGCCCGTCCACTGACACGATTGCCCATTTTCCTTGACGCGCGCGGTCGAATATGGCCTTAAGGCCAGCCAAATGGGCAATCGGCGATGAACGGGGGCAACGCCCTTTTCCGGCCGGTTTCCTGATCCAGTTATCTGCATTCCTTCCGGCCGAGCGTCGCTTTCTCTGTAAAGCCGCCCGGCATCATTTGACGGGCACATAAAATGACAGTTTCCGGCGTCCGCGTCCGCATTGCTCCCTCGCCGACCGGCGAGCCGCATGTCGGCACTGCTTATATCGCACTCTTCAATTATCTTTTCGCTAAGAAGAACGGCGGCGAGTTCATCCTGCGCATCGAAGACACCGCTGCCACGCGCTCGACCCCGGAATTCGAGAAGAAGGTGTTGGACGCGCTGAAATGGTGCGGCCTCGAATGGAAGGAAGGCCCGGATGTCGGCGGCCCCTACGGCCCCTACCGCCAGTCCGACCGCAAGGACATCTACACCCCCTACGGCCAGGAATTGCTGGACAAGGGCCATGCCTTCCGCTGTTTCTGCACGCCCGAGCGTCTGGAAAAGATGCGCGAAGAGCAGCGCGCCGCCGGCAAGGCACCGAAGTATGACGGTCTCTGCCTGAAGTACTCGGCAGAAGAAGTCAGCGCCAAGATGGCAGCTGGCGAAGGCTCAGTCATCCGCATGAAGATCCCGACCGAGGGCTCCTGCGACTTCACCGACGGCGTCTACGGCGATGTCAGCATTCCGTGGGACTCGGTCGACATGCAGGTCCTGATTAAGGGCGACGGCATGCCGACCTATCACATGGCCAACGTCATCGACGACCATCTGATGAAGATCACCCACGTCGCGCGCGGCGAAGCGTGGCTGGCATCGGTGCCGAAGCACATCCTGCTTTACCGCTATTTCGGCTGGGAACAGCCGGGGTTCATGCACCTGTCGCTGATGCGCAACGCCGACAAGTCGAAGCTGTCGAAGCGCAAGAACCCGACCTCGATCTCCTATTACTCCGCTCTCGGCTATATCCCGGAAGCGCTGATGAACTTCCTCGGCCTGTTCTTCGTGCAGATCGCTGAAGGCGAAGAGCTGTTGACGATGGACGAGCTCTCCGAGAAGTCCGACCCCGAGAACCTCTCCAAGGCCGGCGCGATCTTCGACATCCAGAAGCTCGACTGGCTGAACGGCCGCTGGATCCGCGAGAAGCTGTCAGAAGAGGAATTCCAGGCCCGCGTACTCGACTGGGCAATGGAGAACGACCGCCTGAAGGCCGGTCTTCGCCTGTCGCAGTCGCGTATCTCCAAGCTCGGCGAATTGCCCGATCTCGCCGGCTTCCTGCTGAAGTCCGATCTCGGCGTCGATCCCTCGGCCTTCGCCAAGATCAAGTCGCCGCCGGAAGAGATCCTCGAGATTCTCAACACAGTCCAGCCGGACCTCGAAAAGATCCTCGAATGGAACGTCGAAACGATCGAGGCTGAACTGCGCGCGATTGCCGACCGCATGGGCAAGAAGCTGAAGGTCGTTGTAGCACCGCTCTTCGTTGCCGTTTCCGGCTCGTCGCGCTCGCTGCCACTCTTCGACTCGATGGCGATCCTCGGCCGCTCCGTGGTGCGCCAGCGGCTGAAACTAGCCGCCCAGGCAGTCGCTTCCCTCGTCGGCCCGAAGAACTGAACCGGACGTTTGCATCATGACCGAAAAGACCGAAACAGCGACCCTTTCCTCAGACGCAACCGCAGTCCGTGCCCAGAAGCTGAAGCTGCTGCGCGAGCAGATCGGCGACGTCTATCCGGCGCATTTCCACCGGACCATGACCAATGCCGAACTGGCGGAGAAGTACAAGGACCTCGAGTCCGACGTGGAGACGCAGGATATCGTGACCGTCGCCGGCCGCGTCTATTCCTCGCGGAACTCCGGCATGTTCATGGATATCCATGACGCCTCCGGCAAGATCCAGATCTTCAGCCACAAGGATGTGACGCCCGAGGAAGCGCGCAACATGCTTGCGATGATCGATATCGGCGACATCATCGGCGTGACGGGCACCGTGCGCCGCACCAAGCGCGGCGAGTTGTCGATCAACGCCCGCGAAATCATCATGCTGACGAAGTCGCTGCTGCCGATGCCGGAGAAGTGGCACGGCGTTTCCGACGTCGAAATCCGCTATCGCAAGCGTCATCTCGACATCATGACCAACGAAGAATCGAAGCTGCGCTTCCAGCAGCGTTCGAAGATCGTCTCCGGCATCCGTCGCTTCATGGAAAACGACGGCTTCATGGAAGTCGAGACGCCGATGCTGCATTCGGTCTATGGCGGCGCCACCGCCGAGCCGTTCAAGACGCATCACAACACGCTGAAGCTCGACATGTACCTGCGCATCGCACCGGAACTGTTCCTGAAGCGTACGCTGGTTTCCGGCCTCACCGACAAGGTGTTCGAGATCAACCGCAACTTCCGCAACGAAGGCGTCTCGACCCGGCACAATCCTGAATTCACGATGATGGAGTGCTACTGGGCCTATGCCGATTACGAGGACATCATGGACCTCGTCGAGCGGCTGTTCGAAAGCCTGGCGCTGTCGATCCACGGCACGACGGAATTCCCCTTCGGCGACAAGACGATCTCCTTCAAGGGGCCATTCAAGCGCGTCCCGATGCCCGATGCCGTCAAGGAAGTGACCGGCATCGACTTCCTCTCCCTCAAGACCGACGAGGAAGCCCGCGCCGCCGCCAAGGCTGCCGGTTTCGCGGTCGAGAAGGACTGGACCTGGGGCGAGTGCCTTGCCTTCATCTTCGAGGAGAAGGTCGAGGCCACGCTCATCCAGCCGTCGCATGTCACGCATTTCCCGAAGGACATTTCGCCCTTCGCCAAGGAAGTTCCGGGGGAGCCGCGCCTCGTCGAACGCTTCGAGACTTATTGCAACGCCTGGGAACTCGGCAACGCCTTCTCGGAACTCAACGATCCGGAAGAACAGCGCCGCCGCATGGTCGAGCAGCTGGAGCAGGCCCATGCTCGCGGTGAAAAGGAAAAGCAGCTGGACGAAGAGTTCCTCGATGCGATCGACCAGGGAATGCCGCCGGCCGGTGGCCTCGGCATCGGCGTCGACCGTCTGATCATGCTCCTGACCGACGCCCCGTCGATCCGCGACGTCATTCTTTTCCCGGCTCGCCGCAGCAAGGCTGACTGAGCCGGCTCATATGGAATAGAAAAGGCGGCGGCCCGCTGGGCTCGCCGCCTTTTTCTTTTTCGAAACGTTAGTGACCGGCAGCCGGTGCCGCTTTCTCCGCCGCAGGCGCCGAGCCGTGCCCGCCGCCCTCGGCCGGCTTTTCTTCCTTCGTCTCTTCTCTCTTCTCATCCTTGCTCTCGCCACCCTTCGTGGCAGCGACAGCGATCGGATCGATACAGTCGGAGTATTCCTTGAAGGATGCGTTCAGGGCGGTGATTTCTTCTTCAGGCAAATCGACGCGTTCGCCGAAGAACAGCCCGTTGGCGGCAGCCGACCCGTCGTAATAGCGGGCGGTGTATGTCTTGGCCTCCGCGCTTTCGAGGACGGGATCGGGATGTGGAATGTAGACGACGTCGGCGCCTATCGCCCGGCCGCGAATGTCGGATCGCAGCGTCGGCCCATTGGTATCGAGGACGACGACCTGCACCAGATCCGGCTTCTGCGCGTCGTAGACCGCCTTGGCCACGCGAAGCGCGGTCTTGACCCGCGTCATACCGTCGGTCGGCTCGGTCTTGATATACTTGCGGATCCAGACGCGGTTCTGCTTCTTGATGGTGACGAGATTGACATCGGTGCAGGAAAGACCGTTCATCGTTTCTGCGGAAAGGCCGAGGATCTTGCCTTTGCCGATATAAAGCGCGGCACCGCCGGAGACGCCCCCAAGGAGAGCGACTCCAGCGATGATAAACACCAATTTCCGGGAAGGCCGGAAGATGCGCAGTAGGGCCTTCACGCCAACTGCTCCGCCATTGACAAGCTCCAACGCAATACGAGTGGTTTCGACGCTAGAGAAATGACGTTTCCGAATACTTAAATGCGGCCTCCAAGTTTGCGTCAGTATGGGCTTAGTACCAAAAAAGGTCCAAGCTTTCCCTGTGCTTGCCAATATCCTCGCGGCCATGCTCTAACGACGCATGGCCTTCACGCTTCGCCAGATCCAGTATTTCGTCGCCGTCGCCGAGCAGGGCTCCGTAACGCGCGCCGCGCAGAACCTTTCGATCTCGCAATCCTCGGTTACGGAAGCCCTCAAGGAGCTGGAAACCGACCTCGGCGTCGAGCTCTTCGAGCGCCATCCGCGTGGCCTCACGATCACTCACAATGGCCATCAGTTCCTCCGTCATGCGACGAAAATCCTGGCGAGCGTATCGGATGCGCGCACCAGTTTCTCGGGCAAGGAGAACGAGCTCTCCGGCACGCTCAACATCGGTGTGACCTCGCTCGTCGCCGGCTACGTGCTCTCCGACCTCTTGGCCCGCTATCGCCGCGCCTGCCCCGGCGTCGAAGTCAGTGCCATCGAGGACAATGGCGGCTATCTCGAGCACCTGCTGGTCGGCGGCGAGCTGGATGTTGCGGTCATGGTCATCTCCAACCTGCGCGATCGCATGGCCTTGCAGGCGGAAATCCTGGAGACCTCGCCCTATCGTCTTTGGCTGCCCATGGGCCATCCACTCGTCTCCGCCGACATCATTTCCGTCGCCGATATCGCTCGCGAGCCGCTGATCATGCTGACGGTTGACGAAATCGAGGAGAACACCGGGAAGCTGCTGTCGGCGCTGGGCGCGCGCCCGCATGTCGCCTTCCGCACCCGCTCCGTCGAAGCAGTGCGCAGCCTGGTCGCCACCGGCGCCGGCGTGGCGCTTCTGCCCGATCTCGTCTACCGCCCCTGGTCGCTGGAAGGCGATCGCATCGAGAGCCGCGACGTGTCCGGCTCGCTGCCGGTCGTCCAGGTCGGCATGGTCTGGCGCAAGGGCTCCAGCCTGCCGCAGGCGGCACGCGATTTCGTGGGCATCGCGGAAGCACTGCGATCCGGCCGACCTCGCTAACCATTCAGGCGCGATATCGGAAATTCCGATATCGCCTTTCTGATAAATGAATTTGCGAAACCGGAAAATTCGGCGCATTTTTTCAACCGGGAACATAACGCCACGAAAAGTGGCACAACCGGGAGACAGATGATGAAATATCTTCTGAAATCGTGCACCTCTGCCCTAGCGAGCCTAAGCTTCGTGACGCAGGTTGCCGCCGCCGAACCGCTGAAGGCATTGGGCAAGGGTGAGGGTGCGGTCAGCATTGTGGCCTGGGCTGGCTATGTCGAACGCGGCGAAACCGACAAGAGCTACGACTGGGTCACCGCCTTCGAAAAGGAAACCGGCTGCAAGGTCTCCGTCAAGACCGCGGCAACCTCCGACGAAATGGTCTCGCTGATGAATGAAGGAGGCTTCGATCTCGTCACCGCCTCCGGCGACGCATCGCTTCGCCTGATCGCTGGCAAGCGCGTGCAGCCGATCAACACCGACCTGATCCCGAGCTTCAAGAACGTCGATCCGCGCTTGCAGAAGGGCGCTTGGTACACGGTCAACGACGTCCACTACGGCGTTCCCTATCTCTGGGGCCCGAACGTGCTGATGTACAACACCGATGCCTTCAAGGGTAAGGCACCGACCAGCTGGAAGGTCGTTTTCGAGGAGGAGACCCTTCCGGACGGCAAGTCCAACAAGGGTCGTGTTCAGGCCTATGATGGACCGATCTATGTCGCCGATGCCGCGCTCTACCTGATGGCTCACAAGCCGGACCTTGGCATTAAGGATCCCTATGAGCTGAACGAAGACCAGTACAAGGCCGCCCTCGACCTACTGCGCGGCCAGCGCAAGCTCGTTTCGCGCTACTGGCACGACGCGATGATCCAGATCGACGACTTCAAGAACGAAGGCGTCGTGGCCGCCGGGTCCTGGCCGTTCCAGGTCAACCTGATGCAGGCCGACAAGCAGAAGATCGCCTCCACCTTACCGGAAGAAGGCGTGACCGGCTGGGCTGACACGACCATGCTGCACGCCGACAGTGAACATCCGAACTGCGCCTACATGTGGATGGAACACTCGCTGCAGGCCAAGGTGCAGGGCGACGCCGCTGCTTGGTTCGGCGCCGTACCGTCCGTTCCCGCTGCCTGCAAGGGCAACGAGCTGCTGACCGACAGCGGTTGCGCCACCAACGGCTACGAAAACTTCGCGAAGATCAAGTTCTGGAAGACGCCGACCGCGAAGTGCGCGACGCAGCACGAATGCGTGCCCTATCATCGCTGGGTCTCGGACTATATCGGCGTGATCGGCGGACGATAATCCCGTCCGCAATCTCTTCTTCTCCTCGCTCGGGGAGAAGACGCCCTGCGAGGGCAGACGAGGGGGCAACCGAGCAAAAGAGCGAACGTCAGCGCGGGGGCGCGATGACGGAACGCCGAGTTGTCCCCTCGTTGGAGCCTTCTGGGCCACCTTCTTCCCGCTGCGAAGAAGACAAAACAGACACCACATTCCGGAGCTTGTCATGACACCCGCCGTCCGTTTCCAAAAGGTCTCGCGCTATTTCGGGCAGGTCCGCGCCGTAGACGGCGTCGATCTCGAAATCGCGCCCGGCGAATTCTTCGCCATGCTTGGCCCTTCCGGATCCGGCAAGACCACCTGCCTGCGCCTGATCGCAGGCTTCGATCAGCCGACGGGCGGTCACATCGAAATCTTCGGCGAGACGGCCGAGGGCATTCCGCCCTATCGCCGCAACGTCAATACCGTCTTCCAGGACTACGCGCTCTTCCCGCATCTCAACATCCTCGACAACGTCGCTTACGGGTTGATGGTCAAGGGCGTCGGCAAGGCCGAACGCACCAAAGCCGCCGAACAGGCGCTGGAACTGGTGAAGCTTCCCGGCTATGGCGCGCGCAGGCCCGGACAGCTTTCCGGCGGCCAGCGGCAGCGCGTGGCGCTCGCCCGCGCCCTCGTCAACAAGCCGAAGGTCCTCCTCCTCGACGAACCGCTCGGCGCGCTCGACCTGAAGCTGCGCGAGCAGATGCAGGAGGAGCTGAAGAGCCTGCAGCGCGCACTTGGCATCACCTTCATCTTCGTCACCCATGACCAGGGCGAGGCCCTGTCGATGGCCGACCGCGTCGCCGTCTTCAACAATGGCGGCATCGTCCAGGAAGGCACCCCGCACGACATCTATCGCCGCCCGAAGACCCGCTTCGTAGCCGATTTCGTCGGATCCTCCAATGTGATCGCACCCGATCTGATGACCTCGCTCGGCGGCGAGAAGCGTTGGGCGAGCCTACGCCCGGAAGCAATTCACCTCGCCGGCGAAGGCGTCGAGGCGCGCGTCGAGCATGCAAGCTTCCTCGGCTCGGCGACCCGCCTCTCGGTCGATATTCGCGGCAGCCGGCTGCACGTCATGCTGCCGGCCGGCGCCACCGTGCCGGATGTCGGCACAAGCGTCCGCCTCGCCTGGCAGCCCGTCGACGTGCATTACATGGATGACGCAGCATGACAGCGCTTGCCCTCGCCAAGCCGGCCGAATTGCGCGAAACCTCGATCCTTCCCGGTCGCGGCGGTTTCTTCGGCAGGCTCTCCGATGCCTTCTGGCGGCGTCCAAAGCTGCTGCTCTTCCTGATGCTGACACCGCCGCTGCTGTGGCTCGGCATCATCTACATCGGCTCGCTGATTGCGTTGCTCCTGCAGAGTTTCTTCTCGATCGATGATTTCTCCGGTCTGGTGAACTACGAGTTCACGCTCGCGACCTACGCGCAGCTGTTCAGTCCGACGAACTTCGACATCATCATCCGAACCATCGCCATGGCGGCGATCGTGACGCTGGCTTCTGCCATCATCGCCTTTCCCATCGCCTACTACGCCGCCCGCTATGCGCAGGGTAAATGGAAGGCGCTGTTCTATCTCGGTATCATGCTGCCGCTCTGGTCGAGCTATCTCGTGAAGATCTACGCGTGGAAACTCATTCTCGCCAAGGAAGGCATCCTGACCTGGATCTTCGCCAAGCTGCACCTCTCCTGGCTGCTCGACGGTGTCCTCAACCTGCCCGTTATCGGCGGCAATTCGCTGTCGGTCAGCTATCTCGGCACCTTTCTCGTCTTCGTCTATGTCTGGCTGCCCTACATGATCCTGCCAACGCAGGCAGCTCTCGAACGCGTCCCGGGCAACCTCATCGAGGCCTCGTCTGACCTCGGCGCGACGCCGAGCCAGACCTTCCGCACCGTGCTCTTCCCGCTGGCGCTGCCCGGTATCGTCGCAGGCTCGATCTTCACCTTCTCGCTGACGTTGGGCGACTACATCATTCCGCAGATCATCGGTTCATCGCGCCTCTTCATTGGCCAGGCGGTCTATGCTCAGCAGGGAACGGCGGGCAACGTCCCGCTGGCTGCCGCCTTCTCCGTCGTGCCGATCGTCATCATGGCCATCTATCTCTGGCTGGCCAAGAAACAGGGGGCCTTCGATGCGCTCTGATCGTAACCAGTCCTCTCCGCTCCCTCTGAAGATCGCTGCCGCCGGCGGGCTGCTCTTCCTGCACCTGCCGATCCTCCT
>Ga0123342_1005227_pt1 | contig 19066 bp, 10 predicted proteins | sample Turbeawhitnodule_FD_89960 | JGI IMG/M metagenome (GOLD analysis project Ga0123342, IMG submission 89960) | Root nodule microbial communities of legume samples collected from Mexico - Turtle bean Mexico white nodule | ecosystem: Host-associated > Plants > Roots > Nodule | place: Mexico: Nepantla... | reverse complement strand
TCATCAAACATCTCATTTAAGTAATTCAACAAAATATTCACAAACAGTTCAACTCATTTATATTATCATTCAAACACAAACAATTTCAACAACTTATTCACCTTAAAATCAATATAAAATATTTAGAATTAACCATTTCAATCAATATATTACTTTACTCCTCAAAAGAAAGAATCTTGCAAACATAAATTTGAATTGGTGACCACGTCACTCCCACATCCAGATCTTCTAACCTAGAGTTATATATAAAATATAAAAACTAGCTTCCCTTACCTGGACTTGAGCATATGCTCACTAAGAGCTCTAACCCACCAAAAGCTTAAAGATAACCTAACCTGCACCACAAAGTTCTGATCACAAATCTAACTATATCTCTAGGACCCTGATCTAACAGAGACTAATTCTGAAGATAAAAACTTCACATGCAAACTTAAACTAAAAGGCACCCTAACCAGATCAAAACTAACTCAGAAAATGAGCCAAAAATAAACTTACTCTATCTAAGATTCTAATCGGGCAATCTCGTAGAGTTCACTGCCAGGAGTCCAATGGCAGACTCTGATCGTCAAACTGATGAGTGAGAAGATTATAATCTTAGAGAGAAGGGAGAGGAAAGAAAAAGGGAACAAAAATGAACTTACTCTATGAAATATTTTGACCGGGCAGTCTTGTAGATCTCGCTGCCAGGAATCTAATGTGGACTCCGATCGTGAAACAGATGAGCGAAGAGGTCAGAATCTTAGAGAGAAGGGAGAGGAAAGGAAAATGAAACTTCTAGAGAGATGGTGGTTCCTTTAAAATGAAACTTGAATAACTAATTTTCTATTTATATAGCTTTTTCATTTTAATAATAAAATATAATAATCAGGTGTCATTTTAATTGTACCATTTCTACTCTAAGACTATTTTCCTCGGTCCTAACCGTCTCTGATTTTTCGGTTGTTTCTCCTTTGTTTTCGGTCGAGAGTTAATTTGTAAAAGGTTATTCGACGATCAAATAAATATTTTGTATAAGAGTATTTGATAGTAGACACCTTTCTCTTGTGTAACAATACTTATTTATAGTGTTAATAGTGAGTTATTTTATTTATGGATCATACACATCTTTAATAAAAAGATATTACCTGATTTCTCATGGTTACCATATTTATAAGATATTACTTGATTTATTGTGTATTTTTTTTTTATTTGATATAACTAATTCATCCAAACAGACGGTCACCAATACTAAATGACATGGCTTGTTCAACTTTGACCGGTAAACTAACATTTGAACAAATTATGAAGATTGATACGTTAATCTCAACTTCAAAATCAAAAGTATTAAAGTGTAGCAATTTTTTATTGCTGATAAAAAAAAGTGTTAATAATAACCAAATTAAAACTTTGAATAAAAGAACAATAGAATAAAATTAAAGCTTTGAATAAAAGGAAAATCTGAAAAATGAGATGAAAATAGACAAAAATACGAAAAATTTGTTAAAAAAATATAGATGAAAATATTGTATGTTTTTAATATTATTAAACTTAAGACAAATTCCAATAAAAGTTCAACAATATTAGTTATCTAACTTTTTAGATTTTTATTTTTATAACTTATTTTTCTTTCAATAACTTTTTTTAGTTATTTTAAATTTTAATTTTTATAAATGTACACACGAATATATGCGGACATTTTGATTTAAACTTTTTCAATAAAAAAGGTATTTCATTCTTTTAATTAATGAATTTTCACATATGATTATGTTTATCTTTTAATATGAGAATTCTTTTAATATGAGAAATCTCAAGAAGTCAATTCTTTGTAAATTTATATAAATGAACATTAAAATTGTCTTTTTTAAACCGGAATTTAAAAGAGGATTGTATGGATCAACTAGTGGGGTTCATTGAAGAAGGAAAGGAACACATGGTGTGTAAACTTAAGAAATCAATATATGGACTTAAACAAACTTCGATGCAATGGTATCTTAAGTTCAATGATACTATTATGTCCTTTGGATTTAAGGAAAATGTTATTGATAAAAAATATATATCTTAAGGTCAATGAAAACAAGTTTATATATATGCTTTTTTATGTTTATGATATCTTGCTTATGGGAGATCTTATCATCTTGAGGTTGTTGGATATATAGATTCAGATTTCGATGGATGTATGGATACAAGAAAGTCTACATTTGGTAATGTGTATCTTTTAGCCAAATGAGTGATTTCATGGAAAAGTGTAAAACAATAGTCTTTCTTGCATCCATCATGAAGACTGAATTTGTGACATGTTTTGAGGTCAACGTTCAGGCTAATTGATTGCAGAATTTTATCTCAGGACTTGGAGTAGTTAATAATATTGTCAAGCCGTTGAGAATTTATTGTGATAATTATGCAGTTCTTTTATTTTTTTTAGAATATAAAGTATTCCAAAGTGTTAAGCATATGAAATTTAAATACTCTGTTGTTAAGAAAAAAGTTTAGAAATATACAGTATCAATAGAACATATTAGCACTTATCTTATGATGATTTTCCTTTAACAAAAAAGTTATTATCCAAAATAGTTATTGACCATGTTGAGAATCATGTCCCCTCCATATCGTGATATTTTAATTTAGAGTACTATTAAAAACTAAAAGAACCACTTCAAAATCAAAGAAGCTAGAACAAGTTATTCAAATGTTATCAAATTTTAATATGAACATCATCAAGTTGAGAGAAATATGTTTTACTACTAGACACCGAAAAATTGATGAACAAATTTTAAGGAAAAATATTAAATAAATAATCTTTAGAATTTATAAACTGTATCTGTTTTAAAATCTAATCAAGTAAAAATATTTTTGATCGAGAAAAACGATTTTTATTTCTTATCTAGTAATAAATAAGATATGAAAACGAAATCTTAAAGAGAAAAAAGAAATTTAAAATTTAATAGGGACATATATAATGTAAAAAACGAGAATATAGTGTTTTTTTTAATATATGTGTATTGCTTCCTGTCGATAACTGACAGTGCCTTTTCTTAAGTATATTATCACATCCACATCTTTTCAATGTTCTTTAGGAAAGAAGAAAGTCATTACTGACTTACTGTTCACATTTTAAAAGGATAAGTTGACTGAAAAACTATTAAAATAAATTAGAACATATTACAGTTACCATTTCTGAAATTTCGTGAACTTAAGTATATAAAACATAGTAAGTTATTTAATAAAGAATTAAGATAATTTAGTAATTTAAATAGAATAAGAGGGAGTACATATTTATATACATGTTTTTATATATTTTATTTACAAAATCAAGTATTATCTATATTTATATGCTTCTTAAAAGAGGAGTAGCTTGTTTAATAAAAAGAAATTATATTAAAATCATTAAATGAAAATAATTTTAAAAATTATTAATTATTATTTAATTAAATTATATATTATTTTAAAAAAATAAGAAATTATTAATATTTAAAATAATTTTTATTATTAATAAATATTTATAAATTAATTTTTAAATTGATATCTAAGGTTGTTAAAGTTTAATTATTAATTATGTTAATTTTAAATTAGTTGTTTAATTGAATTAAAATAATTAATAATAATATTTAATATTAAATATAAATTTATAAATTAGTTTATAAAATTTTATTAATAATAAAATTACTTTAAATATTAATATTTTTTTAGTTATAAAATAATAACTAATTTAATCTAAAATAATTATTTCTTTTATTTCTTGAAAATCAATCATATAAAAATTTGAAAAATAACATATATAAAGTAAAAAAATAAAATAAAGTATAAATAATAGCTCTTTAAGTATATTATCGGATTGAGTTACTCATAATAACATGCCATTTTTTTTATTAGATTTTTTTCCTTGTAAAACCTGCTGATAGTACATGTTTGACCAATATTACTATTTACAAACCAGAACTTTTCTACTTATATTTATTCAATTTTCCATTATTTTTCCTTACTGACACATCTAAATATGATGATTTAAAAATAATAAAAATAAGAAGTGATGAATTATTAACTGTAGAATTTTATACAAAATTATTAAAAATGGATTATAACTTTCGATTATATGTGATGTGATGGATTTGACCCATCTGTAGTACAAATGTAGCTGTCACATAATTCGTAGCAAAATTTGTAAAGTCTTTTCTGAATCACATAGCATTTTTCAATGAATTCTCGGTAACTACTAAATTTTTTTATACGTGCCTTAATTTGATTTTTATAAAGTCATGCTTTAGAATTTACTATTTTAAAATTTGAAAAATAGTTACTACTTTAATAAACAAATAATAACTTCATTACATTACAATAAAAATATTAAAACTATATATAAAAAATAACTAATTATTATATTTATGAAATAAGATATTATTTTAAAAATAAAAAATAATAATACTAAAATTAATTTATATTATTAATAAATAATTTTTAGATTAATATTTAATTGTTTATTAAGATTTTAGTAAAATAATTAGTGATTAAAATTTTAATATTTAATTAAATATTAATAATAAAAATTAATTTAATTATTAATAATTTTTTAATTTTAAAATAATTTTTAATTAATATAATTAATTATTTTTTGTTTTTAAGATTGATTTTTATTTAATAATTTGAGTTTTCTTGAAAAATATTGTCATATTAGATTATAGTTTTTTCTTTTTACAATCAATTTACTGATAAAATAAAATTATTCTGCAATTGTTACACTAGCAGTATCTTATTTTATTAAATACATTTGAACTTGTAACTAATTTTCAATTAAAGAAGTTTTTTATTTATTTTTTAAATAATATATTTTTCATGTAATAACATATAATTATTATTGTTTAATGTGTCAATATAAATATTTAAAAATAAATACATTCAAACATATTTTTTCCAATTAATGGAGTTTTTTTTTATTAAAATATTAGAAAGAAAATATGTAAAAATAATAAATTTTAAAACCAATTATTTTAATCTTTTTTTAATTGTCTACCTATATAATGTGTTAAAAATATAATGTGTGCAAACAAACCTCAAAAACATACACCAAAACCTATTAAAAAATCCTATTAAAGCACAGTAACACTAATCTGTTAAACATTTTGACTAAAAGAGTTATTATCAAACCTATTGACTACAAATTATGAACACCATGAAATCACCTAATGAATCCTAACCCTACAAACATCATACCTGAGGTATATATTCAATCATCCATGTAGAAAAAGTGTGTTAAAAATGCTTATAACTATGCATACATGTAACTAAAATTGATATTAAAACCCAAATGAATAGTGCATGAAGTGGTGTTGAAGTTGCAGATGGTGAATGAAAAGGGTGATGATGCATGGGGAAGATGCGAAGAACAGTGAAGTTGAATGACAAATGAAGAGAAATGGAAGAAGAAGATGAATTTGTGTGTGTGTGGCCCCCACTGTTAGGAGCGCGGGACTCTCGGGGGATGCATGTTTGAGAATGATAGTATATATATAGTAATGTTGTGCAGTGGGGTCTTCAAACTCTGAGACACACACACACTGTCTCTGTGAAAAGGTTACAGAAGAAGCAGCAAAACTTAAAAAAGCAATACTAAGACCATGAGGTGTAGTACTATGACCACACGGTTACCACGCACAGACTCCATTATCCTTTTCACTCATCATTTTAACCTAGGTTGGTAACTATGAGGGCAAGATGTTTGTTATAATGTTTGACCTAACCAACTTGGGTTTGAATCCAACTTCATCAAAGTCATTCCAAACCAATTTTACATTCCAAACCAATTTATTTTGTTCATTACACTTAATTTAACATATTTTCTTTTCAAAGCTTAACTTTTATGTTGTTTTTGAAGTGCATTAAAATAGTTTTTATGTCATTTTATAATTAACTTTCGGGTCCGTTTTTATTTAAGTGAGATTCATTTTCGTTTAAATGAGGTAATTTTTTTTTTTTAAATTAAGAAAAGCATAAATTTTTATTTTTGTGTCTGGTTTATTATATTTTTATTGTTATCGAGTATAAATTTTTATTTTTATTTAATTATGTGGTTAAAAGTAAGCATTTATTCATTTGGGATCCTCTAGCTTCATTGATGATCTAAGCTATATAGATTAAAGTATCAATTGGTGAGAAGCTAAAGAGGGAGTTCATACACATCGTGACAACTTATCCTGGTCCGATTGGAGTGGATTAGATGTTAGTCTCTGGTGGGGGCATGCTTAATGAGTCTTCTAAAAGAGAATAAATTCATATGTTATCACTAATTGAAATGAAATCAAAAGGGTACTGAGGATTGAGAGGACATCAAGGTACTGTGAAACAAATGGATTTTATGTGCCACAATTTGATTAATGAGTCTTTCGGAAGACAATAGATTCATATGCAGTCATTATGATTGGCCTAAAATTAAAGGTACCGAGGGTTGAAAGAAAATCAAGGTATTGTGAGGCAAATGAATCTATGTCAAGTCACTATGATTGAAATGAAATCAAAGTACTATGGATTGAAATGAAATTGAATTATTGTGATTGATATTTGGTGATTGTGTTTCAGTTAAAAGAAAACTAAATTAATTATGAATTACTAATCAAATTAGTTAGTTTACTTGTATTTTCGTGTGTCAGAACTTTATTTCGATAGCTTACCCTTACATGTGTTTGTTTGTGTATGAACTTCGATAATTGTACTATGTACATGAGCAGATGATCATACAGGTGCATGAGAGTCTAGAAGGCTTTAAAGTTTAGCTTTGAACTATGAATTGTAAATATTTGTATTTTTATAAGTCGTACTCATGTATCAGAAATGTTTTGAAAAACTCTAAACTTGTACATAAATATATAAAACCTGTATTGTAATAGTTAGATGTATTTTTGTAGTCTTACAAAAACTATATTATAATATATTTATATGAGGATGTATCTTTTGTGACTTAAAAAGTAAACATTAACATTTCTTTTTATACTAGGTTGGAGGGAATCATTTTTCTTTGTTACTGTTCTCCTTAAATGATTTTGAGATGTCCTCGTTTATATATATATAAACCTTTCATTGAGTTTGTCTATGACAAGTGAAAACCATGACTTATTTGACTTAATTTTTTTAATAAACTTTTTTAATAAATAAATTAAATAAAATTTATCATTAATTATGAAGTAATAAATTAATTAAATAATTTAATCATTCATTTTCATTAGTAGCTGTAACTTTATAGTTTTCCTAACTAGTAGTTATATTTAATATCAGAAACAAAAATGGACATCATATGAATGTGCTATTTCTATTAGTATATTAGATAATAAATCATATAACTCTAACATGTGTTATAGGTGCATCCATTATCTTATGTTAGAGGTACGTGCATTGAGTCACAATTCAAAATGTTTCCGTTGATACGTTCCAAATTAGAAAGAGTTTTGTTCAGACTATAAGTAATAATTGTTTTTCTAGTGGTAAATGTTTAATCTAACAATTGAAATTAGAGTCAAGGTCACATGTTCAATTTTTAATGGGAAAATTGATGGAGAGATTTTTATAGGTTAAATCAATTTTCTTGTGACGAAGGCTAAGTAGGTCGTGACACAATCAAATAATATGATTCTTAGTGGAATAATTGTTGAGAAAGACATTGTTGTAGGGTAAGTCATGTAGTCAAAGTCACAATTGAATCGTAATGCTTAGGTTGCTACCCTCTTAAGTATAACGAGTTGTGCTTAACAATTAGTTATAATTTTTATCTAGTGATAAGTGTTTAATCTAACAATATTTTCTATAATAATATCTAATATCTAATGTGCATCCGGTCCAATGTCCTTTCATCCATGTATTGATTAAGCATGAGACATAACTTTGCCTGCTTTTAAGTTCCATATTGTAAATTATTTTAATGCTATAAAAAACTCATTTAATATTAGTTATGTGAACTTTTCAACATGGGTTATTGTAACGATGTTGAAAATCACTTTCAACATTGATTATTTTTTAGACTAATGTTTGTAATTCTTTTCGATATTTGTTTTGGTGTTAATAGATGTTGATTCGGTAACTGTCAAATTTAGTTAAGGTAATAATTGGTGTTGAAAATCTAACTTTTTTTAAATAAATTGTCTGTTTTAAAAATAACTCACTTGAAAAGTAGAAAATTGAATACAATAAATAATTTTTTTACATAACATTGAAAAAAAAATAGTACATTATTAGACCCACTTCTAAGTATTTCCTTAACTCATTCAAGGGATGAAAATAGAAGTTAATATATCCCAACGGTTGAGGGGATCAAGTGTGTTCTATGTACATTACAACTTTAGAGAATCTAGTAATCATACAATTTATCATGATTAAATTTTGAGTGTACTTTTTATATAAAAATCAAGTTATGAATAGAAAATTTACAACGTGAATTATTCAACTTTTATTTATTTTTCAAATACTCGGGTAAAAAATAACTTATATTTATATGAGGGGAGTCATCCTATCACATTAAAAAAAAATCTTTTGTACTCTATTAATAAACATTCAAAAAGTCTCAATCCACATAATCTTAGCAATATTTTACATTGCTCTCCAAGTACACAAAAATGAAAATGGTCAAATTAAATTCATCATAATAAAGTATTCACTAACAGAAAAAAACAAAATGCACCTAAGTTGAAATTTCATAAAATAATGAGACTTAATATGTATTGTATTAATCGAGTAAAAAATAAACATTTCCACAGACTCTCCTTTACTTTTTTTTTTTACAAACCAAATTTAACAACTTACCAGCTAATGAGACATTGACAATATATAGTTAATCTCACAATATTAAAATTATTAAGTCTAAACAAACTTCAATATTTAACTCACTAAATCTTAGTTTTTAATGAAAATTCGGCCAAATTTTCTCCATTTTTTTCATAGTCAGACTTGACCATTTTTTTTTTAATAATATATAACCAATCTAAGCTAAAACTGTCTCAATATTAACATACAACATACATATTTATAGTTTTTCTATAATTTTTCTTCCCTTTTGTCTATTTGTTTAGGTACTTAATTAATATCAATGACTAGTCATATTTTTATAATTAATTTTGTCCTTGGTACAAGTTATATATAATAGTTGTTAGTGAGAAGTGATCAACTAAAACAATTATTTTAACAATAATAAGTGACTATACAGCAAGAAATTATTTACATCTTTAAAAGGAAGAATTATTCACAACCAAGTCATATATATAATTTATAAACCCTAAATACTAACTTGAAAGTAAAAAAAATTGGTATAAAGTCTCCAATTTTCAGATGCAAAATCTCGACTTTGTTTCTCGATAATAAATAATTAAATAAGTAGAAATATTAGAAATACTCTAATCCATACACAAATTTTATATTTGGTTAAGATATAAAGTTAAGTTTTATTTTATTTATGTATATTTCGGTATTATTAAAAGTTTTGCGTAGCTTAATAGTCCATATTGATAAATATATTTTCCTTTTTTAATTTAAAATGATATTTAAAAAAAATTGTGGTAAAGTTAAATCCAAATTCCAAAACTATAATATTATAGTTTAAATTAATTTTAGCTCTTTATTTTGTCAATTGGTTCAAGCTATTTATTAGGATCCTAATTTTATGGGTTTTTTTAATCAGCAATAAAGAATAATATAAATGAGAATACTTGGGATACTCCAACCCATGTACAAAAAGCCTAGTTCTTAGCCAAAGTTTGTACATAAACAACAATACAAAAAATAAAGCAACAACATAACGCATGTCAATGATATAAGACATGACATCTCCACAAAGGTATGTTGATTCCTTGCTCCTCCCCACCAACATCTGAGGTTGAATCACACTCAGCAACAGGTGCTCTCATCCAAAATAGAACCCACCATAAAAGAGAAGGGAGATTGTTAACCGTCAATGCAATGATTTCAAACATTCATATACATCAAAACACCAATCAGAATAAGAGAAGTTTGATTTTGGAAATTTATAAGTTACCCATGCCCACCCCTTTACTTGTGCCATAACAAAAATTTCAATAGGATCTACTACTCCACTATTAAAAATAATCCTAATTTTATGGATAAATGACTATTTATTCTCAACTAAAAATATTGATTCCATAAATGCATTTAATGAAGTAAAGAAAAATAATCCACAGGGATAATGAGTATTCAATGATTATTTAAATACATATAAATAAAAAATATCAGCACATGGGTTATTAATTCTTAAAAACACGAAACCATGAACGTGGAATTCAAATGTACAAAATTGTATTAGAAACTGAGATTCATAAGATCCACCAAAATCCACCCACTCCCAACTGGGGAAATGTCGTTACAGAAAAAGATAAGAAAGAAAAACACAAGAGAAGAAGTGAAAAGGAACTTGATAGATAGAATGGGAAATTTGAGGTTTTTTTGTTGTATTTGTACAGTTATGAGAAAGATATGAAAACTCCTAAAAATTGCATTGTAAAGTGGCAAAAGGGAACTCCAGAGACACGAGACAACATTAAATACGGTATCAAAACAGCCCCAAACTTGCTGTCGAAACGCAACATTCAATACTATGAAAAGAAAGAGGATGGAACTTTAGGTTCCGAAAATGGTGGATTAGTCTTTTAGACTCTTTTCATAATAATAATATTTTTTAGAAGAAATATCTTATTTAATAAACAATAATTATAATTAATAATTAAACGACATAATATTGTATTTATAGTGATTTTTTTATATATATTTTTTAAAACATATCTTAATATATAATCATAACTAACACTATTAAAAAATTATTAAATAAAAAGTAATTTTATAAAAAAAATTATTACATTAATTAAATTAAATATTTTTCTCTCAATCCACTAAAAAAATCATGAAATAAAAACTAATTTTAGAAAAAAAAAATTAAATTAAACAACTTTTGGTTTCTAAATTAGTTTTTATTATTGATAAATGATTTCTAAATTAATATTTAATTAACTATCAAATAATATAAAATCTAAATAATTGGTAGTTAAAACTTTGATAGCTAATTAAATATCAATTTAAAAAATATTTAATAATAATAAAAACTACTTTAAAAACCAAATTTTTTTTCAAATTTTTAAAATGATTTTTAATTTAATTACTATAACAACTAATTATTTTTTATTTATTTTTTATTTCTAAAATTGATTTTTATTTCATGATTCTGTAGGGTGGTGATTTGAAACTTAAAATAATTAACCCAAATCACCAACTTAATGGTAGTTATGTCCAAATTTAATGTTAAGATATAAATTTAAATATACCTCGACCCAATCTCGATAGATTAACCTAATAGCAATATGTCTTTCCTTTTAATATGTGTAGAAAAATTGTTTTTAGGTTTTAATATTTAAAATAACAACATTTATAGTGTCGACATGCAGCAAGAAAAATTTATAAGAGAACAAAAAATCTCTCCTTCACTCCTAATTTAAACCAGATGTGTACTTTGTTCTTTTTTTACCTGTTACTTTATTTAGGATTGACCGACAGAAAACAAAATCTTTGATATTTTTTTTGTAGTAAAAATCCTTGAAGTTTATAATAAAGCACGGAATGTAACTGCTCCATAACACTCAAGTGCAAGTGTAATTTTCTATAATGATAATCATAGCAAATGCATACACTAACACAGCTGTTTGGTTTGAATTCTGCAATAAATGGTAGTTGTGAGTAACACAAAAAGGAAAACAAATCAAGGGACAGAGTACAGAGAGGACTACTAAAGCAAAGTAAACTAACACACACTAATCATTTAACCAAAACCCTCCAAAAAACAAACAAAAACTGAACTATGCACCCTAGGCTTATCTCCTAAGCTACACACCCTTTTCCATTTTTTAAATATTTCTTTCTTTTTTTCCTCTCACAACCAAAGAAAGTCTTGTCAACAACCCCCAACACGGAGCCATTACCGGTTTCTACCACTCTTTGTTTCTTTCTCCCTTTTTTTTCCCTTTCTTTCTTCTCTTCTCCTCACTCACCCTCCGTACAAAACATCATGTGAGAGTTTCGCTGGTTTCTATCCTCTCCTCGCTGTCCATACCCCAAATTTTGGAAGTGCAACCATCTTTGTCACAGTTTCTTCACTTCACCACCTTAAACTTTTTGCTACCTCCTTGGACCCCAACACAAAAAAAACATCACACAAGTGCTGATGATGGCCTTGTGTGGCCCTCAGCCCTCACAACCATTCATTACCAATCCTTTTGCTATTTTAGGGTTGTGCAGCCCTTAGGGTTTTCTTGTTCCTCACACCCAAATTCAGCACCACTTGTTGTTGAAGCCCTTGTTCAGCTTGGTTAATTAGCTGAGTGGGAGGGGTTTTCGTTTCCCAATTTCAGAGATTAATGGAGGAATACACTAATAACAATCACTTGAGTGAAAACACAGGTCCAAGTCCAAGTCCAAGGCCTAATTTTCTGTACTCTTCACCTAGTGGTGGAAACCATAACCATCATCAGCATCAGCATCATAGCCATCACCACCAGCATCATCAGTTTCCAATCAACACCTTCCATCTTCAATCGGGTGGAGCAGATCATTGCTTTCAGTCTGATCAAGTGGCACCACACCCTTCTGTGAAAACCGAAGCCAGCTCTTCTCAGCTTCACGCTCCTATTTTCCACTACCCTTTAATGAGAGGAAACCTCCACAACAACACCACCACCACCACCACTATGCATCACCATCCCCACCAACAAGGAGGAAGTCCAACCAGCTCCACTACCGAAGTTGAAGCCATAAAAGCTAAAATCATTGCTCACCCTCAGTACTCCAATCTTTTGGAAGCTTATATGGATTGCCAAAAGGTCACCTATTAATTAATCAATTATTATTCATTTCTCATTTCTCACCACATTAATTACAGTATAATGAGTACGCCCCCATATAAAAAAAAAAAACCAGATAGGTATGCTTAGTAGCAATCATCTCTTGATGCTAATTGTTTTTGAGTCTTTTTTATATGATTCAGACATTCCTGAAATGTTTTTTTTTTAATTCATTGATAAAAAAAATATTTTTTATACATGAATAATCATATATAACTCTTATCTTTCACCCTCTATCTCTCTCTTTCTCCCGATTTGCACAGATAGGAGCTTCACCCGAAGTGGTGGCGCGTATGGTTGCGGCCAAGCAAGAGTTCGAGGCACGGCAAAGATCCTCAGGTGGTCCAAGGGATTCTTCAAAAGACCCTGAACTTGATCAATTCATGGTGTGTAAAGGTTTTTAACCACAGTTTCATTTTTTCTAATCACGATTCTTGATATTATAAACAAATCAGATTAATTTTGACTGATGCGACCATAATTATGGTGGGATATGATTGTGAACAGTGTATGCTATTTTTTAATGCCTTGAATGTGTGGTTTTCATTTATTTTATTCCTATACTATTTTTGGGGTTTACCCTTATCAGACTTTGGTACTTCATTGGAATGGTTGTTGGTGATAATTTAACTATAACTGCAGGAAGCATACTATGACATGCTTGTGAAGTATAGAGAAGAATTAACAAGGCCTATTCAAGAAGCCATGGATTTCATGCGAAGGATAGAAACTCAACTAAATATGCTATGCAATGGACCCGTCAGGATCTTCTCTGGTACTTTTTCATTCTCTTTATAGAACACAAGAAGGGGGAAGATCCTATTCCCCCTAATTCTCTCTCTTTCATTTCACTGATTCATTCTTCTCCACCCCTTTCTCCTCACACCCATAACAATAATAACCATAAATTTTAATTATTCATAATATATAAATTAATTAATTATCTAATTATGGATTACGCAAACATTGAACTATGAGTTGTATGTGCTGGGGCACAAAATTTTGGACCTTGTTCTGCAGTTCTTGGAAGTCGTAAACTCGAGTGTTTTCTGTAGTGAGCCAGGAAAGTTTGACCAAAAATATTTACCTACCTGCACATCTACGAGAAGGGTCCCAGACAGTGGAGATGATATTTCATCAAGCACAGAACCCTAACCTAATCAGTACCCTATATTATATGTTATATATAATATTAATAAAATGTAAATATTATAATGAAAGAGAAATAAGCAACATCTTTTTGTTTGGTTTCTTTTCAGAGATTTGACAAGTTTTATTTTATTTTTATATATTTTATATATTCTGTTACAGTATTGTCCATTCTTCACGACTCCAGATGAACTTTTATTTTTGTTTATTAGTGTTAATTTGATTTTTCTTTTTTCATTTGAAACCCATATTCACACGTTCGCGTCTACTCGCTCCTATTTCCCAAGTTTCTGAGTTCTGACAAATTGATTCTTCTAGGGTTTCCTAGTTAATTCATTTTTTATGCTGTTATGACTTCTAAACCCTCTTTTGGAGTATGCATTTCGTGAATTCGTGGAGCTTTGTAGGGTGACATTCTCACACTGTCAACACACACTCTCATCATTGTGGTGCTCAGATTTTGGTCTTGTTACAGAAAATTCCGTTTTAATCACGTCTTTTATTCTTCTTTTATCTCCTTTTGGTGTTTGAGTCCAGTTAATAACTCAGAAAGATTACATTGGATGCTGATCCATTCCAATCCCCCGAATCCCCAAGGATTACGGTACTAAAGAAATATAAGTTTTTAAGATGTTTAATATATATATATATATATATATATTATATATGTATGTATGTGAGTGCTACGAATATTAATGTGAAACGTCTAAGTTTCTAGAAGTCCCTTAATTGGTATTTAAATACATATAGTTTTGTATAAACAAAGGTTTGGAAGTTGCTTTTTTGTTTTGTTTCTAATAATACCCTATATATATATATATATATATCAGTTACCGATATATGCTTGTGCATTTTTATTTTTCATATTTTGTAAAATATTCCACACTGATAAAGAAAAACATCCTATGCTGATGTTTAGTTGTTATTTGGCTTAAAATTTCATCATGAGTGCATGTCTTTCTGATGTGAATCACAAGCTGCTTGTTAATTTCATGGTAGTGACCTAGCATCCGATATGTACAATTTGGTGAGGGTTTTTGCATCCAACCATATGATTTTTATTTTAGAAGACAAAAGGTTATATATTATTGATAGTGAGTATAAGGTACTCAGTTCATGAACAATCTTATTACAATCCATTAACTTAGTCACAGAATGAATCTCAAATGCAGAAAATCAGATGTTGCTTCTACTTAATTTACCTTTATGAGTTTTTTAAATAAGCAAGGTGTGTAATTTACCATTATGTGTGCCTAAGTAAAATAACAACTGTATTGCTCATATGCACCTGTGTGTTGTATTCGATGAACTGGTCTTATGATTGGAGGTAATTCATACACAAACTTGATTTACCAAAAAAAAATTCCATACTTAATGAGTATTTTAGCTCAGGTAACTGTCACCTACTAAATCAAAGAGAAATTCTAGCAGATGATCATTCATTAAAAAATAGTTTGAAGTCTGTCTATGCACTATGTTCTTTTATATCCTCAAACTGAATACAGAAGTACTGATACATTTATTACTTTTTCAAGATATTAAGTATATTTATTTCTATTTAATGTTTACTTTACACCAGAAGTACCAAGAATGAGTAACAATAAAACAGTCATTTTATTTATCAGCACAATAAAAAGTCATAAGTTTGCATATGAGCCAAAAAGATTTACAGCAAAATGAATTGGATTTGCAGTCCAATATTTACTTGATATAATTTGAATGATTAATAAGAAAATGTTAGAAAACCAGTATTTTTGGTGTTGCCATGAATATAGATTTATATATCAGACAGGAAAATGAAATGGATTAATTTATATTTACAGCAAGATTATTTAGTATTTATACATCTAAAGACAACCAAGATACAACAGAAAAATGTCCGTTTTTAAGATTTGATGAGACAGAAAAATGGCTCCCTCCCTCCCTCTCTCTTCCCACGCAGAAGAAGTCTCTCAAAACTATTCTTTTCTGTTTTAGACCCTACTTTAACTTCTTGAATTCCATGTTAAATATGTTCAAAGCGTTTTATCATTATGGTATCTAATGATTATGATGTGATGAAGCACTGAATTACTAGTTCCAAGGAAACTTTAGGGAAAGGGAACACTTATTTTCTATGCATTAATTTATCATGGATGATGGAAAAAGATCCTAATTATGTATAACATTGTTGAACTATACAACGTTTCATTTCAGCATGTGATAACCGAGTTTGGAACTCTGTGAGTACTTTCTAATGAAAAAGAAATTAAAAAGTATATTTATTTCTCTTTCTTTCTCATTTCTACTCCTTTTTTTTTCTTTCTGCTTACTATCTCTCTCTCTTATTATTCTATACTAATCCATCTCAACAATGAATTGGATTGACATTTATCATTACTCTTTCTAATACCACTTCTCTGTATCATCATTCAATAACGATGAGTTGATCATATATATGAAATCATGTTCTTCGTCATACATCTTTACTTAGTATTTCTCTGCAATACATGTTTATGAGGAGCTGAACCAATGTTTTTTTTTTATCAGCAGGAGCTTAACCAATGTATTAAAAATTGTTTTAACATTTTAGTGTCTTTTAATAGTATGATATATGTGGGATGAAGCACTACGTTTTGAACTACAATAGTTCCATGGTGGCAGTGAGAAATACCTATTAACTAAGCTTCTTCTCTTGGATAATAGAAAAGGCCTTAACTTAGATATTGAATTAAAAAACATAGAACAAAATTACATATTGCTTCCTTATAAATATCATCGATAACTGTGCATTGATCATGTATATGAAATGATGTTTTGCATCATTATACACTGTTAAAGCATAATGTAGATTCCAAGTTTCTGAGGAGCTTTATGACTAAGATTTTGCATGGTTTAAAATTGTTTAGCAGAAGATAAATGTGAAGGGGTTGGTTCATCAGAAGATGATCAAGACAACAGTGGAGGAGAAACAGAACTTCCAGAGATTGATCCAAGAGCAGAAGATCGTGAACTTAAAAACCACTTGCTGAGAAAGTACAGTGGTTACTTGAGTAGCCTTAAGCAAGAACTTTCTAAGAAGAAAAAGAAAGGGAAACTCCCCAAAGATGCTAGGCAAAAGCTACTTAACTGGTGGGAATTACATTACAAATGGCCATATCCTTCGGTATGTTATACCTCACTCTTTTACTCTAAATTGTTACCAACAAAGTCTGTAGCATAAAAAAAGTATAATAAAATTAATCTTGTTAACTTTGAAGATTTTAAGAAATTATTTAAAATTCTCTTTTAACAGTTACAAATAACATTCCTTATAAAATACACATTAATGTATAAGAAATGTCGGCATAATATTTTTTAAGCAGTTAAAACAATGTGTATTTTTACCAAATTTAAAAAATGCTTAATTAATGTACTCAAAATTGCTAGGGGATTCAAGACTTATAGCCCCAATTAATCTTTATGTAATACATAACCGAGATTTTAATATAGTTAATCAAATTCGATTACCTAATTAATCTCTATATATTCTACGAAACCGAGACTTCAATGTATAAAAGAAAGTTAACAAAATTTGATTACTTATTACATAGATATATATTGACGGAAATAATGATTATTCTACATCATATAATTATTTTTTTATAGTTTTGAATGGATTTTAACAAGTAATAATAGATAATCTACTGAAAGAAGTGTATCAGAGCAGATAATTTCTATTTTGAAACTATTGTTATAATATTTTTTCTACTTTAGCACAAAGGAAAACTTTATAGTAGAAATGGTACAAATATAAGTCATATGAATGTATGTTAGAAGGCTACATAGAGTTGTAATGTAATTTTGAAAAGAGAATTAAAATTTTCTAAGATAATTAGGCATATTATTCTTAAGTTCATTTCCTTATATATTACTTACTTGCTGATAAAAAAAAAGTGATTGTTTATTGATTTTCTAAAATTATATATGTTGTTTTGTTGTTGGAAATTAATTACTACAGGAATCAGAGAAGGTGGCATTGGCTGAATCAACTGGTTTGGACCAAAAGCAAATAAATAACTGGTTCATAAACCAAAGGAAGAGGCACTGGAAACCCTCTGAAGACATGCAATTTATGGTGATGGATGGTCTGCATCCCCAAAGTGCAACTCTCTACATGGATGGTCACTACATGGCTGATGGTCACTACCGTCTAGGGCCATGACATGACATCACATCCTATATATATATATATATATTTTTATTTTATATTTTTAATTATTATTATTATTATTTAAATGCAAGGTATGAGCTTCTCATTAACAAAGAGACTGTAACCAAACTGGGTAGCAGTCAGCACTGTAGCTACTAGTTTCAGTGTCAAGCATACCATGAACATCAATTGGTTGTGCTTGTGATTGTGCAGTGTGAGTACTTTAGTAGTTTGCCATAGTGATATTGTAAGTTCTATTAAACAATCAGACCTTTGCTTATTATATTTTCAGTATAATTAATATTGGCAGAGATATTTCACAAGATGTGTTACATTTGGATTTTTCCTTTCTTTGATTGTTAACCTAATTAAGTGTGTATGATTATGTGGTGCGATTAGTGGGAAATTTGCTTTGAATAAATTTTCTTATAATTATTTATAGGAAAAAAAAGAAGCTTTAATGTAAATTAAAATTAATTTATACATAAATTATTATAATTTTTTTAAGTTAATCAGATCATTCTCCGATTTTTATTTTTAGGAAGTTATGGAGTTGTAAAGCCGTACCTTCAGCTTTATTTACGGCTTGGAGGGTGATGAAGAATAAGATTGCCACTAGGGTTAATTTAGGGTTAATTTGGAAAGACGAGGGGTGATGCTAGAAAATTCTTTGTGTTGTTTGTGTGGGAAGGAGGAAGAGTCCTATCGTCACTTGTTTTTCGACTGTTTTTTTGTTTGGCAGGTCTGGTGTTTCTGTTTCAAGTGGCTGGGAGTATTGTTCGTGTCTCACAATGATCCTAAGTCAAACTTTGCTCAATTTAGGATGAATACGTCCTCTGATTTGATTAATGAAGTGTGGAATACAATTTGGGTGGGGGTTGTGGGGGAAATTTGGAAT
>Ga0123342_1005226_pt1 | contig 19067 bp, 5 predicted proteins | sample Turbeawhitnodule_FD_89960 | JGI IMG/M metagenome (GOLD analysis project Ga0123342, IMG submission 89960) | Root nodule microbial communities of legume samples collected from Mexico - Turtle bean Mexico white nodule | ecosystem: Host-associated > Plants > Roots > Nodule | place: Mexico: Nepantla... | reverse complement strand
GTTGGAATTTGAAGAAGATTGAATAATTGAGAAATTGGCCATGTAATTTTATTTTCTCTTTTAATTTAATTTCGTATATTATAAAATTTTATTTTCACTAGCTTACCCTTGCTTTTTGTGTTGGGTTTAAACTGCGATGACGGTACTATGTACACGAGCAGATGACCATACAGGTGCAGGAAAGCCTTAGAGGTTTCAGAGTTTTATTTTGAGCAATGGATATGTAAATATTTGTATTTCTATAAATCCTAATCATGTATTAGGAATGTTTTGAAAAACTCCAAGTTTGTATAGAAAAATACGTAGAACTTGTATTGAAATATTTAGATGTTATTTTCTGGGGTGTTACACGATCAACTAAAATTGTTAACAAAATAATTCATTCAATAAAAAAAAAAAAAATCTAAAAACTGTTTAGAGCCTAAAATCAGGAATTTGAAAAAACGTTAACAGAAATGATGTTAAAGTTATTGATTTTTTTTGTTAGTCATATGTCCTAAATTCATTCTTGCTATTAATCTACAAGATAAAGAAAACAAATTTCTAATTAATTTGTATTTTTTTTATTGACTAAAAGAAGGTAAGGTAATAAAGGGTATTTGGTTTAAAATTATTATTGTAATTGACAATTTGAAATTGTTAGACTCTTTATGAGTGTATTAAATTGCAGAAGTAACCAAATGACAGTAGGATATCCCTCTTTGTAATACTTAACAATTAACATTTTTTCACCATTTTTTATAAGATTGATAATTTTATTAAAAAAAATTTTTTGGGATTCATCGAATAAGTACGTTGAAAATGATTTTATCACTATAGAAATGTTAGAGTTTATTTCGCCAAATCATCCTCTAATCCCAGGTTAATTTTTTAGTTTAAACCTCAAATTTAACATCAACCTAATAAAATGCTCACAATATGTGAAGGAAGAAACAAATAGCAAAAAAAAGTTAAATATTCATAACAAAATATATATATATATATATATATATTATTCTTTATGAAAAATTCACATTTATAATTTATTTTAAGATGTGAATATTGAATGATATACAAATATCATTAAGTTCAAGATTTTTTTTTAAAACTATATTTTTCGCTTAATGTAATAAATGTTGAACTTGAAGAGTAAAGTCAAACCTTAAGAGCGGTTGTTTTAACGATAATGTTGGAAGATATTAATAATGAAGATATATTATATATTATAGTTTTCATTGTATTGTATGTGTTTGAGAGTCTTAAAACACAAGGTAATTATAGAAGTTTCAATCTAGCTCACAACAAATCTTAAAATTAATCAACAGAAATTGTTTTTTTAAAAAGGTTAAAACATGTGAAAAAGGTTTTAAGTTTGTTTTAATCAATTAAGATTTTAAATTAAGTTTGTTCTTGATATGTTTCAAAACAATATAATTTATTATATAGTTTGTTAACCGATTAAAATAGAGTGCTGAAAAAATGTGTTTAAGAAAATAATCGACTAACACATATAATAATCAATTAAGAAAGAAAGTGCTTTAAACTATTTTTCAAATATTAATATGAATAAGCAATTATTACTACAAGAAAAATTCATTTTAGCTACCAACAAAAAGTGAGGTTATAGAAAAAAATTCATTGACAAGAGTGAAATCTACTCAAGTTAGACACAAAAATAAATGTCAAATATTGTGCCCACAATGTAAACTTTTAACTCACTAAAAATTATTAAAATAATAATAATAAGTTAGCGTCTAAAATAGGGACACAAAGTAGATGTCATGAAAAGAATTAAGTAACAGAATAATATTGAGCATAAAATGTGAATGCAAAGTGGATGCAAGTTAAAAATTATTAAAATAATAATAATAAGTTAGCGTCTAGAATGTTTACACAAAGTAAATGCAATCAAAAAATAAGTTGCAAAATGATACTGCGTCGAGAATGGGAACACAAAGTGGATGCAAGTTAATATTTTATTAAATTTAGCGTAGGTTTAGGCGACACTAATATTTGTTTCCCAGGTAATGTCTCAATGGCGACAATTTACTCATATTTTTTTCTCACGTAGTTTCCCCAACGGTGACGCTAAGTTTAATTATTGTTGGAGATCCCACTTCAACTAGCTATTAGGACATTTCATAGTATATAAGTGGGTGCAAACCTCACTTTAAAAGTTGGTTTTATAAGGTTGAGTTAGACTTAATGTCCATTTCTTAATATGACATCAAAGTCATTTCGAGTCTATCCTAACGATTGTTTGTTGGGCTTATCAAACCACCTGCTATCGGTCCGTTGGACCATCCATAATATATAGTCTCATGCACGAGTTGGTAGCCTCGGCGTGAGGGGTGTGTTGGAGATCTCACTTCTACTAGAGATTAAGACATTTCATAGTATATAAATGGGTGCAAAGACTTAAAGTCCACTTCTTAATAATTATTTAATTTTATAGTCATTTTAGTGTCCTCCAAACCTACGTTATAGTTAAATAATATATTTTTCTTCATGTAGGCTTAACCAACACTACTTTGTAAATTTGTGTCCCATTGGAGGTTGTATCTAATGCATAACCACCAAAAAATTAACTTCAATTTCTATAGGGACGCTAAGCCCACACTAACCCCATGTAGCATCTCTTTTTTGCTCTATGTGTTGCTTTTTTTATGACTCTACCATAATTATTTCTTGTGGTGTAGACACTTATGATAATCGATTAAATGTGTCTATATCAGTTTTTTAATCAACGTTTTCATAACTTTATAAATAGAAAATTTTATTCATTCTTTCGTACATACGATATACTTTAGAAAATCAATAGTACAACGTTCCTGTGAGATCTTTCTGATATATTTTCAATTGTTAAAAAGTGCTTTCAAGATTGTTAAAGAGTTGGTTTCCTTTTGGTGTGATCTAAGGGTAGAACACATCATTTTGAATTGTATACAAAAGTTGAGCTTCTGTTATTTTTTGTCTCGTGTGTATGTTATGTTTGTGTTGAGTGTTTGTATAAACATATAAAAATAATGAATTCCAATAATGAATTCCAGTTATTTTAAGGTTCAATACTGAGACTAAATTTAAGATAAGTTATGATCTATACTAGTATAAATTTTCTATGTGATCTATCTCTTTTATATTATTTTTGCTAGTTTTTATCAATCTTGATTCTTAAATGAATTGCATTCAGTTTTCTAAAAAGAACAATTTTTCAAAATCACTTAAAAACAATTTTTTCTATGTGAAACCTGATTTTTTTTCAAAAATATCTCTCTTTCTACTTTATGAGAACCACACTCTTTTCCCATAATAATAGTAATTAATTATAAAATAATTAACCATATCATGTAAAATAAAATAAATGAGTGAGATGTTTGATGAAATAGTTTTGAAGAGCACTCGACAAATGAGCTAGTGAAGTAAAACGTATGAGAACCACTCCTATCAATTATTGACATTGATGTTTGTACAATTGCCCCTCTTTGGAATTCATTTACCGACAAAAAATACAAGGGAAGTTTATGATTCCCTAGACTCCTTTTCAAAGCAAAATTATGCGCAATGAATTCAAACATGTCATAAGCAATGAACAAAAGGTGACAAGTAAAAACAAAAATGAGCTCTCAATCACTTTGATGCCAATCTGGAAATATTTGTTCTTATCTCTATATGCACACCATTGCACTAAAATCTCATCAAAATGTCCTATGCAAACAGAGTCTTCAAATTTCCTTCTCAGATATATAAATTAAGCATTTCAGATATAAACTACTTCATACTAAAACAGCAGAACAGAAAGTGAAAATCCACCTTAGAATTAATATTTTTACATTCAAATCTTTATCATCTTGCATTTGTTTTTCAACTTTCCTATTAACGTTTTCCTTGATGGAGACACCCTTTTCTATGTTTGGTTAGATGTGTTTAAAGGGAAAGAAAACAGGACAGTAAGATGAAATCATTTTCTTTTGTTTTCTTGGAAGAAAATGTTAACTGAGCACAGTATTCTTATCATATAATATAACTCACATGACATTCACTAACATCATCAAATTTTAATATCTGTTAGCTTTCTCCATTAAAATCAATTATTTGCTTCATTAATTTAATTTGAGTTTCTGTGATTAAGAATGGTAATGATATTTTTTTCAATGAAATTTTCACATCAGTTTGAGAAAGTTAGATTTATTCTTCTTCTGTAGAAATGTTTTTTTTTTTGTTAAATCTAATAAAAACCCATTATCAAGAAATATAATTTGTTAGGAATAATAATATTTTTTTTTAAAGAACATACATTTTCTAACTTCAAGTTCTCATACATTACATATTTTCTTTCTAATAAACACTTCTAAAAGCAAGTTATAGTTGCAAAAGATAATGTAAAATTTTCAATTTAGCCCTTCTAACCAAAATTTAAATACAAAAATTTATGATACTTCTAACCAAACCAAACACATTTTTATGTCTGATATATAAATTAAATTTTATAATTATAAATAATTTTTAAATTAATATCCAATTAGCTATTAATTTTAAGATCTAAATAATTGGTATTTAATTTTTTTAACTAATTAGATATCAATTTAAAAACTATTTATAATAATAAAAAATAATTTAGATATTAATAATTTTTTAATTTCTAAAATATTATAATTAATTTAATATAATAATTAATTATTTCTATCATATTAAATTTGATTTCTATTTAATATTATTCATACAGATTTGAAACAAGAGTATAGGTGCTTAAGAAATTGATGTGAAATTTGAATGCTTAGGTAGGCTTAGTGGCATTAAATAATTATATTGAAAGAAGATGTTTGTTAGCAGCAGTGTTATTAAATTGCATCCCTATTACTGAAAATTGATCATAGTTCCAAACTACGAAAGGAATCTTGTATGTGGTGTGGTGATTCTGGGAATTGGCAATAATAAGCACAGAAATATGGCAGGCACAAAACCATGAAAAGGGTGTGATTCCTCATGCTGTATCTTTCATGGCAGGCATATCTCAAGTACATCAATAATAAATTAAAGTTTTTAAATTTTGTTAGGTAAAGCAAGTGTAGTCTGATTTCACTTTTTACAACCATATCTTATATCCATCTTGCATACAATGTACAAAAGTTAGCAATAACTGTCACAGTTCAATCTGTAAATAAAGTCTCCATGGAAAATCACTTTTCAATTAATAAACATGCTTATGAATATTTTTATTAAAATAAACTAACTGAACTTTAAAATGTGTTATTGTTCAAACAGTAAAGTGGACAGAAAGCAAGTGTAGATATATAGGAATCATCACAAATTTAGGGTTGGCTAGGGATTAAAGCCTATCATAACTTACACTCTCACTTCAGTAAGTATCATTCTGCCACTTCTCAATTCTAAGCATTAAGTTATATTTTTTACCTCTTTAGTTATTAATGAATCAAAAATTAAATGGACCCAGTTCACAAAATGGCTTTGGAATGTTGGTTTTAGTGACATTAGCCCCTACACAACTAATGGAATATTATATAAATATTTTCACTTTTATAACATCTCACTACTACAATGAATATTAATATTAGTCTTCCAAAAAATCCATACAAATACTAAAAAAAATACATTAAATGATAATTAGATGATAATTAAAGTGAGTTTAGTATTCCTTTTAATCTTTGTGTGAGTTTTTTTTTAAGTAGACTAGCATCAATATTTTTTATAGGGACTTTTTTTATTTAAAATGAAGAAATTTTTATTAGTATAGTATAATTTTATCTCTTAATTATTAAAATAGGTAAATTTTAAAAAAATTAATAAAACAAATAAATTATGTCACTTTGACATTATTTTAGTTAAAATTTGATATTCATGGTAAAATGCTACCACTTTAACATAATTTCTATATAATAAAATTATGTTGTCTTGATACGATTTATCTATTTTGATAATTTTTAAAAAGTTTATCAATTTTAATAATTAAAAAATAAAATTGTATCATATTAATAAAATCTCTAAAATGAAATCATTTCACATGTCAAGGTTTGATACAGTTTGAAGTTGATTTTGCCCAATGCCAACTGAGGATAAGGGAAAAGGACTAAGCATAAATATGTGTGGTCAATTATTGTTAGTTGATGTTAATATATGGTTTGGATAATTTATAAATAAGACTGAATTAAACTAAAACCTAATAAGCCATAAAAGAAGAAGGAATGATGTCATGTCATGAAAGAAGGAAAGTAGAGTATAATTAAATTGAGAGTTAGATGAGTAAGTATAGACAAAATTATGAGAAAAAGATATTGTAAACAGCATTAAAGCCAATAGAGAGTAGTGGAGTTATGTGGTATATATTCAAACTAAAATGATCTTAATGCTCCACACACACAACATTTCCCATCATCACATTCAACTTATGTTTGTCTCAACAGACCCACCACCACTGTTCATGTACACTAAAGATGAGGCAAATGAAAGGATTTAAGATTATATTGAAATGAAGTAAAAGAAAATGAGGAAGAGATAAGCATATATAAGATAGTTTATGATTACTAGTCCTTACGTAGGAGCTTAAATCTTCTTTTCATAGCTGTGCAATGAATCTAAACACTTCCAGGGGAGTTGAATGAAAAGGATCAGAACATGAGGTATATGAGCTTCATCTTCTTAATGTTGAACTAACTCAATACTATAAAATCGATCATAATACGATAATGACAGAATGACCCGAATAATCAACTCGTTTTCCAAGTAAGATCTCACGAAATTTTTCCTCTTTGTCCTCGATTATATTAGAAAATGATTTGTAAACCTTATTATGACCGTCCCTCATCGGCTGTCCGCGGATTCCATTATCAAGAAGTGTATCCACGGCTTTTTGTACCAATTTCTCCTAACATATTACTAATTCTCCTGAAGTAGATCTACTTATTGTTAATTGATCGATAAGAGTATTATTCCGATAGATAACTAACTAACTCAATACTATAAAATCGATCAATTTATGATGTAAAATTTGTATTCATTTATATATGAATTATCTCATTTCATATATGAATTGTTCTCATCGATCGATGTAAGATCTCCAACATATTTATTTTTAGAATTAGCTTTTTATTTATTTACTACCTGCATGTATCTTCATGCTTAATTCTTCAGTTTGGAACTTATATTTGACTAATCAAATACTAACTTAATAAAGATTATGCATTTTTAACATGTTTACTTTAATATATAATAAAATAATAAATACAATGAATAATTTTATTAAGAATAAAAAGAACAAATATAGATTGAACCCTAATTTCTAGATAACATATTAAAAATTAAAAAAAATATAGGATAATTTATTTTATGTAAAATATACATACAATTGTTTATTTATAAATAAAATTAACAACAGAAATATATAATAAAATAACAAAAACTATAGATTAAGTCACTTACATTCAATATATTTAAAGAATATTATACTATTATATCTAATAAGTAATTTGATAAGAACAAATTATAATAAATTCTAAATAATTCTTAGAAATAGACTTTAAAAATTATATTTATATCTATTTATATACTATAAAATTACATTATAATAAATTATTTACAGTAAATTTGTAAATCATAGTAAAAATGATTTGATGGGGTTTGTAAGGTAAACAATTTATAATGTTTTAAAATTGTGTATTTATTTTTGGGAATTTGATTAGAAAAAGTAAAAGAAAAATGTGAGAAAGAAAAGAATTGGAAGGTGGAAAATGAAGGAGGAGGGTGGTGTGGTGATGACGAAATGATGCAGAGGAGAGGAAGCTGGAAATTGAATGCGTGAATATGGTTTAAGCCTGCAGAAAACAGACAACAACAGTGACATAGCGTAGAGATGATGATGTTTTAGAGCAGAGTGAAAGGAGAGACAAAATGTGAACTAAAAATGATCCAAGTGGAAGATGAAAACCCAATCCCCATAAGCACAAATGGATGTAAAGTAGAGAGAGGGTTGGTTTGGTAATTCCCTTTTAATTTGACTTCCCATTGCATATTCAAAGGAAAAGTGTTGTGTGTTTGACAGTGAGTGAAGGAGCATGTAAGATGGTATAAATGCCCCTAACATCTCATACACTCTTACACAGACAGATTGCAAACTGCATAAAGACAATACCCCTTTGGTCACTGCAATTTTACCTTTACCCTCTCATTTAATGCAACTCAAGCCTACCTGCCACTTTTCTCTCTCTCTTTTTCCTCCTTTTTTTTCCATTATTAAAACATTGCCACCACACCAATCTCCAAGCCTACTGCATAAAAAAAACCTCCACAAGCTTAAACCCAAACTTCTCCTTCCCTTCTTCTCCTCTGTCTTCTTCTTCTTCTTCTTCTCTCTCACCCCTTTATGTAGTTTCTCTTGTCACATCTTCAAACCTCTAGTGAAAACTCAAAACCCATCTCTCTCATATATCTCTCACTTCATTTCTTTTCTTCTATTCTCTTAACCAAACCATGGAAGAGGCAGAGGAGTGCACCAATGCTAACCAGAAATTCACCACCAAAAGAAGGACCTTCAGGAATGGAGCCAACTCTCATGAGCATCACCGCTATCACCACCACCACCACCACCACCATCATCATCATCATCACTTTCAACACCATCATCAGCTGCTACAATACTCTACTCAGCTTGGTTTCTGCAACAACCAGAACAAGTATCAGAGATACTACCCGGCTCTTCTTCCTCTACCTTCTCTTATACCTCTACAACAACTTCCTTTTACTCCACCCTTCCCTCAAAACCACATCATCAAATCTAAAACCCATTTGCACAAACCTCCATGCAAACTCAATAGCTCTCCCTCAGATTTTAAGCTCGCTCCACCCCCTCCTTCTCCTGGTAAGCTCTAGCATTGTTTTGTTCCCTCCCTTTCAAACTAACCCTTTTGCTTGCCTTCTTGTTTTGTTAATTCACTACCCAAAGCATTGCTCTTTTGGCCAGCTTGTTTGGTTTTCTTGAAAGAAAAAAACAATTTTCCTTTAACTTCTCTCACAAAGGAAAAAAAAACCCACCATGGCAATACCATGAAGAAAACACTACCGCCAAGTTCTTTTGCATGTTGCGTATATATTTTTGAAACATTTCATTTGGGGTTGCAATATATATATTGTTACATTTTTAAAGTTCAATCACGAAGGGTTTGGCCCATGTTTTGCATTGGTTTGGTGGTTTTCATGTGAAAGTATAAGGTCTTGCTGGGGAAAACCAGTTTCAGATCAGTGCGCCACTTGCTGCAATTGATGCTTTCTGTCTCAATGTTGATTTTGTCAAAAGTAGTACTCCAGTGTATTCTCTTTCATTAAACAGTTGAACAGTTGTGGGAAAAAAAATGTTCCAACTCTTTCTCTCCATCATAGTATTTCACGATTGAATTTTATTCACTCAACATCTTTTTTGTTAATATTATCTGCAAGCTAGCGAGGTTGAAAGTCTTCCTTCTTTTTCCCTTTTTTTTTGGTGCCAGTTGTTGGAAGCCAATATTAGCATATTCTGAAGTACGCTGGATTTTCCTATTCACTATGCTGTCCCAGCTCATGGGACCCTTTTACTTTTCTTTTTCTTTCTTTTATCTGGTGAGTCTGTCAGGCTATCTCAGAAAAAAAAGTGCAAGGGTTGTTCCAGTATTGGTGAATTTGGGTTGGGGATAAATTGTTTCCTTAGCAAAGTGAAGGCCTAAATATGTTAGTAATTTTGATTCTTTAATTTATTTCCTTTTTCTATTCATTCATGCCACCAAAATTTGAAGCTGGAATTCTTAGGGACTGCAATAATGGTATTTTCAAAATCACTGAATCTATTTAAAAAACTTGTCAATACTTGCTTTGCTCTCATTTACATCATGGCTTGCTTAACACTTCTCTGTGCTATTGTAATTATATAGGTACATAGGTATATATATATATATATAGGTATTTATTAGTTTGTAATTAGTTACTTTTAAAAGGAGTGCATGATAATCTTTTTTTTTATATTATCGAAAATAAGGATTTTTAATATAAAAAAATTGTTATAAAAGAAACAACCAATATAATATTTTACAATAATAAATATTTACTTAGATTTATAAATCTAATGTACTTATGTAGAAAATTTGAATTTTCATGTGGAAAGAAATGAACATCTAATGAGCATAGACTTGTAACTTGAGCTCACCATACTGTTTGGTTGGAAGGAACTGGAGAGAAGGAAGGAATTCTGATAAAAATTATTGTTTGGTTCAAATGTTTAAAGGAGAGGGAAAATAAAAGGCCAGACTTTTGTCTGTGTCTATAATGGAAGGGTTTATTTCTCCTTTACCTCTTCCCCTCCTTTGAACCAATCCATAGGCTGCAAAATAAATTGGAAAAATGATGAACCATCTTGTTTCTTACCCTGACTCAGCTCCAAAGGAACTTCAGCAGCAATCTAAGGCATCCCTTAAAGGAGATGATGGGAAGAAACTCATTCCAGCAAGGAAGCAGCAGGCATTAATTGTTGCAAGGAGGCCAGACTCTGGTGGCCAAGAAGGAACTGTGATCACTCTTCTTGCCAACCACTTTTTGGTACAATTTGATCCATCACAAAAGATATATCATTACAATGTTGAAATCACTCCTCATCCCTCCAAGGATATTGCCAGAGCAATCAAGCAGAATTTGGTAAATAACAATTCTGCTGTCCTCTCAGGTGCTATTCCAGCATATGATGGGAGAAAGAATCTCTACAGTCCAGTTGAGTTCCAAAATGATAAGCTAGAGTTCTACATAAGCCTCCCTATCCCCACTAGGAAGCTGGCATCACCCTATGAAGAAATGTCTGACTTGAAAGAGAAGCATGAGCAACTTAAACTTTTCAGGATAAATATTAAACTGGTCTCAAAAATCAATGGAAAGGAGTTGACTAACTACTTGAGCAAAGAGGATGATGACTGGATTCCACTTCCACAGGATTATCTGCATGCTTTGGATGTAGTTCTTAGGGAGAACCCCACTGAGAAATGCATACCTGTTGGTAGGTCATTCTATTCAAGTTCAATGGGAAGAAGCAAAGACATTGGTGGAGGAGCTGTTGGATTGAGAGGCTTCTTTCAGAGTCTTAGACCAACACAACAAGGACTAGCTCTCAATGTGGATTTCTCAGTAACTGCTTTCCATGAGAGCATAGGAGTGATTGCATACCTGCAGAAACGCCTTGAGTTCCTTCGGGACCTTTCTCAGAGGAAGACAGCTCAATTAACTAGTGAAGAGAGGAAGGAAGTGGAGAAAGCATTGAAGAACCTTAGGGTCTTTGTTTGCCATAGGGAAACTGTTCAGAGATACCGTGTCTATGGCTTAACTGAGGAGGCTACTGAAAACCTTTGGTTTGCTGACAGAGATGGGAAGAATCTGAGGCTGGTGAATTACTTTAAAGATCACTATAACTATGACATACAATTCAGAAAATTGCCGTGCTTGCAGATTAGTAGGAGTAAACCTTGTTATCTCCCTATGGAGCTTTGTGTGATCTGTGAAGGCCAAAAGTTCCTTGGAAAGCTGACTGATGATCAAACAGCAAGAATACTCAAAATGGGCTGCCAAAGACCTGGAGAACGAAAAACCACTATTGAAGGAGTCATGAGAGGAAATGTTGGGCCTACCAGGTAGTTTAATTACAAGTTACTGTAGTACCATTTTTTCTTTCTATGGATCCTTTGTTTGTTTACTTTTAGATATTCATACTGCTTTTTGTATTAGTTTCTAATGTCTAAATATGTAACTATTTTGGCAGTGGTAATCAGGAAAAAGAATTCAAACTCCAAGTCTCAAGAGAAATGACAAAGTTGACTGGCAGAATTCTTTTCCCTCCCAAGCTAAAGCTTGGAGATGGAGGCCATGTTAGAAACCTGACACCCTCGCGCCACGACCGGCAATGGAACCTTCTTGATGGCCATGTCTCTGAAGGAAGTACTATCGAAAGGTGGGCATTAATTAGTTTTGGGGGCACACCTGAGCAGAAGTCCAATGTCCCCAGATTCATAAACCAGTTATCTCAAAGGTGTGAACAATTGGGCATTTTTCTCAATAAGAACACAGTTATTAGTCCCCAGTTTGAATCAAGCCAGATTCTTAATAATGTCACCCTTTTGGAATCTAAGCTCAAGAGGATCCAGAGGACCGCCTCAAACAATCTCCAGCTTCTTATTTGCATAATGGAGAGAAAACACAAAGGGTATGCAGACTTGAAACGAATTGCCGAGACTAGTGTTGGTGTAGTGAGCCAATGCTGCCTGTACCCCAATCTCAGCAAATTGAGTTCACAATTTTTGGCTAATCTGGCTCTCAAAATCAATGCCAAAGTCGGTGGATGCACAGTTGCTTTGTACAACTCATTGCCTTCGCAGTTACCACGTCTCTTTCATATTGACGAGCCAGTGATATTCATGGGTGCAGATGTGACACATCCTCACCCTCTTGATGATTTCAGTCCATCTGTTGCTGCTGTTGTCGGTAGCATGAATTGGCCGACAGCAAACAAGTACATTTCAAGAATAAGGTCTCAAACACATAGACAAGAAATCATTCAGGATCTTGGTGCAATGGTGGGGGAATTGCTTGATGATTTTTACCAGGAGGTAGAGAAACTCCCCGGCAGAATCATTTTCTTCAGAGATGGGGTTAGTGAAACTCAGTTTTACAAAGTGTTAGAGGACGAACTTCAGTCAATCAGGTGTGCATGCACAAGGTTTCCTGGTTACAAACCTTCCATTACTTTTGCAGTTGTGCAAAAGAGGCATCACACAAGGTTGTTTCCCTTTGAAACTGACCAGTCTTCAACTCAAAACCATTTTCTGTATGAAAACATTCCTCCAGGGACTGTGGTTGATTCTGTGATCACTCATCCAAATGAATTTGATTTCTACCTTTGTAGCCATTGGGGTGTGAAAGGAACAAGTAGGCCAACTCACTACCATGTCCTGTGGGATGAAAACCAGTTTACTTCTGATGAACTGCAGAAACTGGTTTACAACTTATGCTACACTTTTGTCAGGTGTACCAAGCCAATTTCTTTGGTTCCTCCTGCCTATTACGCCCATTTAGCTGCATACAGAGGCAGACTCTACCTCGAGAGATCAGAGTCCTTAGGTTTGTTCAGAAGTACATCTACACTGTCCAGAGCTGCTCCTCCAAAGACAGCACCTCTTCCCAAACTTAGTGAAAACATCAAGAAGCTCATGTTCTACTGCTAGTGATAACTCTTGGCCAATGCCATTCGTTTTCTAGATAGATTATTTAAATGACATGTAATCAATCAGTTGATATAGCATGTGCAGGATAAATATCAGTGATGCAGAAACAAATTGAAGACCTGTAAGATTTGCATTTTATCTAACTAAAAAATTCTCCTCTCAAAATTCAAACTGAGGCTGATTAGAAGGCTTTTTCTAACTGTATATTTCTTTTCTAGTTTAACTGAGACATTCATAAATATATTAGTATAATTTTACAAGTCTAGTAAAAGTTTAGTTACTTCTGAAGGTTTTAAGTTCAGTTCAGTTAGAATGGCCCTTGGATTCTACATACTAAAATGGTTTTTACTTTTGCTTTTAAACATATTAACAAGTAAAAGACATTTTATTGGCTTGTGAGCAAATGATTGCTACACCAGCATGCTTATCTTAATCCACTGATTCCATGTAATTTTTTCTTACAGAAAAATCTTAGAGGTCGATATGTTAGTATTTGTTTACCAGAACTCCACTTTATGTTCCCCAGTTCTATGTAATATCTCTTTTAAATGTTAAAATGTTATGCATGTTTTGGATGAATGCTAACAAATTCATACTGATTCGGCAGAGACAAAAAAATAGCTTCAACCAAAGGACAAAATGGTTGTCAGATCCTCATACAATCTATAATCTTCAATTTTCAGGTATAGGTAGTTGTGCATCCAATCTGTGCATGCAGCTTTAACTTGTTACCCTGACAAACGTGAACTACTGGTGGTACAAAAACTAGACTAATAGCACCTATTTATATAACTGTAAACATGACTTCATCTAAGCACAATAGTAAAGAAATGAAGCCAACTCAAAGAAACCAGAACATAATTGTTTTCATCTATTAATCCTTTCTCATTGCATCTCTCACTTCTTCAACACAGTATATACATTTAAAAGGTTGTTGAAAACTCTATTACATACAGGGAATACATGTGATTGAGCAAGGTTGTAAATAAAGATACAACTGGACCATTGTTTTGGCATGCTATTTACACAACCATAGCTTTGAATATCTCTTTTCTGTTTTGATATCTTCTTTTCCTATTACTTCTCTCACTTCTTCAACAATATACACTGAAAAAAAGTTGCTAAACAATAATTTGTACACGTTGTTAATGAAGAGGTAAAAAAATATAGAAAAGAAGTGTTGCATTTTTGTTTTTGGCATGCAATGCAACCATGAAAGTGTATGTGGCAGAGTAAAGAATCCAAATTTGAAAGCAAAAGACAAGGAAGTTTATGGGTATACTAAAAATCAAAGGTGTAAAAGACTGTTATTGGACCCACAGGGAATGGTACAGAAGCTCAGTTACAGAATCACACTGCACGGCAAATGCCAGCCCAATTGCATTATTAGAGATGCAGAGAGAGATGAAGAGACAAAACAAAAGCCAAGAAAAGAAGGGGTTTGAAAAGGAAGTAAAGTTAGTGTTTTGAAGTTCCCCTTTTGTCCTTTATAATTTATGCTTATTATATTCAACTTTCACTTTCTCTTTCATTTTACTTTCATAAAAAAATATTTCATTCTTTTCAACCATCATCGATTCATACTTTCAATCAATATTTACCTTATAAAAAAAAAGTCAATATTTTTAATTTGCCAAAAATATAATCACATGTCTTACAAAAGATAGTCTCTTGTATCCTTACACTCAAAATACTATTGAGGGTTTTTTAGTAAGTTCAAGTTGAAAACTCGTAATTTAAATATAATTTTTTATAACAAAATTTCAAATTTTAAAATAAACAATATTTTAATTGACCATGCGATTAATCCTAGTTATATCTTCCCAATACACTTAAAATAAAAACAATAATAATTTCTTAATTTTCATATTAAACATTGATATTACACAGTAAACCGATTAGAAATTCTTGATTAATTTTTGAAGTTTTCTTCTTGCAGTTCTTCTACATGCCTTATGCAATTAAACTACTTTATACTATAATTACTTATTTTCTCATTTATTCTTAAAGAAAACCTAAATGTAATATTTTAAATATTTTTTTGTTATTCTTCATTGAATACGAATATTTTTCTTAGATAATTCACATACATATCTATTACATCAATTATCAAAATCAAAATGAATTTACAACTACAATTATAAACAAAATTACGTCACCTTTATATCACTTTTATATCTTTGTATCGATTGGTTATTAATTCAGATTTTATTAGTCTTAAATCTTTTATAAATCTTGTAATTTTATTATATACATTATTGAAGTAAATCAAGTTCAGCAATTTCGCAATATTGTGCAATTACATTCAATCAGTTTCTACAATTTTTACTTTTTATTATTTTCTTCAATTATTATTTCTTTTTATTCTAATTTTTTTTTTAAACTTTGTCCTGTGTTTTTTTTTTCTTCCTGAAATTATTATTTTTACCTTTGTTTCCAAAGATGTGAATTAAGAAGAGATTAAAGTAAAAGCAAGGAGGTTTTGTTGTTGTGAGAGGAAGCATAGAGACATGCAGTATCTCTCTTACTTTTGCATGTGGATGAGATGCTTTTCAGAACTGCACGTCCATGGGAAGGGAAGGGACAGAAAGACTGATAAATGAATATGGCTTCTGCAACTGATAGTGGCCTGCCCTTACTAAGATCCTACCACATACAACTTCACTCTCCCTTTAGGGTCCCACCTATAGTACACCTTAGATTCTTTAATTATGTTACCCCATTTCATTTTCTCTTTCTTTATCATATATTTCATGCACAATTTTTTCACTCAATAGTAAGTTAAGCTTTTAAAATACATCTCACTTCATAGTTTTTTAAATGATTAATAAAGGTTTCAAACTTTTTAGAATTATTTTAATTTTTATGAATATCCTTTTTATTTAAAACCCTGGTGTGAATTTTTAAGTGATAATAATAGTATATATTTAAAGATCACAGTTTAGACATTTTAATGAAATTTTAAACAGTTTAGTTTATAAATTTTTATTAATAATAAAAATCATTTTAGATACTAATAGTTTTGTAGTTTATAAAATATTTCGTAACTTACTCAATATAATTATTAATTATTTTTTATCTTTAAAATTAGTTGTTATTTAATAATTTCTTTATAAAATTTTGTAGTTTATAAAATAGTATCTAACTTACTCAATATAATCATTAATAATTTTTTATTTTCAAAATTAGTTAATATTTAATAATTTTTTTTACTATGATTCTATTTTAATTGAAAAAATAGTTTATTGATTATTCATTTAAATTTTGAATCATTATAAATTTTAATATGATGTTGTGTTGATTTGAGTTTATTTGATGTGATGATTTTGATTTAAAGTTAATGATCTTTAAATATTGCTTAATATGTGTTTTTTTATTTGTTTTTTTATGTAGTAGATTTCTTTTCTGATTTAATTTAATAAAATATTATTTCAATTCATTAAAATAACATAAAATAGGTATTTTAGTGATTTTAATTAATTAAAAAACTATTTTATTTATTAAAATACACTAGCCTGAAATGATTTTATTTCTCTTAATTGATTGTTTTGTAATTTTAATTGATTTAAACTATTAGTTGGAGTTTCAAGTAATTTTTTCTAGTTTTAATGGACTACACAAGACCATCATGAAATTGAAACTAATTTTATAAACAAAAAATAATTAGTTCTTATAGTGACTAAATTAGAGACCATTTTAGAAACTAAAAAAAAAAAATTGATTTCTAAATTAGTTTATATTATTGTTAAATAGTTTTTAAATTGGTATCTAATTAGTTACCAAGGTTTTAACTACCAATTATTTAGATTCTTAATTTGGTAGCAAAAACATTGGTTGCTAATTAGATATTAATTTATAAACCATTTAACAATAATAGAAACTAATTTAGAAACCAAAATTTTTTTAGTCTCTAATTTAGTCACTATAGCAACTAATTATTTTTTTTTTATCTAAAATTGATTTATATTTCATGAGTTTCTTGTAGAGACTAAAGTCACTGAAATATTTTTTTAGCTTTTGTCTTTATGTATTCCTTTACATTGTTCATCATTTAGAATCACTTCCACTAGTCTTTTAATTTGTTTTCAAAATGAAATTTATTTTCTGTGCTTGATCAAATTAAAAACATCTTATTTAATGATAATCCGTATAGAACTTGTTTCTTACTTTCACTTTTCTTTTGCTTGTATTGTTGTGTTTTGCTTGAGTACAAATGAGTTAGCCTACATATCTATAGTTCTTTGTTTTTCTTAAGATTTAATAGTGGCTTGATGAGATTATGGTGTAGAAAAGGGAATCTAATTGTTGTTGTCGTTGCATTTAACATGGTTCTACGATATTATAGTTGTTTCAGAAAAGTCTTTTAAGGTAACATGCTTTCTCATTGTATTTTTGTGTGTATTAAAGTTGATACTTAGAAGGAGTATCTTGTTATTGATTTATTTAATTGATTTTTTCTTCTTATAATTCCTATTTTGTTTTTTAGTGTGTTTGAATATGTTCAATGTTTGTTTGCAATGTATTCAATATTAAATATGTAAATCTACGACAATTATTTTACCTTAAGTTTTTATAACATATGATAAAGAGAGGGGAAAGAGATATTGTGTTTGTTTTCAAATAATTACAATCATTATAAAGATCAAAATAAATGTATATTGCATGGAGAGGTGCAATGGTTGTCATTGTCAAATAAAGAAAGTTTGTTCATATAGAAATTTGAAGTTTAAAGATTTGATGCTCCAAACTTGAAGATTTTATGTTTTCAACCACAATATGATATGTTTGATGATGATAAAGTGTGAAAGATGTGAAAAGTGTGGCAGATGTTAATCTTGTGTTTGATATGATTTTGATTGTAGTCTATCATTTAAATGTTTGTAAGTGACTTTTTATTTTTTATCTTGTTTTGATTAAGAACTAATTTATTTGTAAGAATTTTAGTCTTTTTAAAATGTTAAGTTATGTTTTAATTGATTAAAAATTGTTTTAATATGTTAAAATATTTTTAGATGTGTTGAATTTATAAGGAAGAACATTTTAATCGATTAAAAAATACAAATTAATCAATTCAAATCACTCAAACATTTCATAGACATTGATTAAAATCACATAAAAACACACTTTTTAATATTCAAAATAAATATTAAATTTATTTTCTATTTTTATTTTCATTATTATTTTCTCTTATATTTATCTTTCATTTTCTATGTGTCTTCTGTAATAGACCTAAAATCTTCTATATGTTAAAAGTCAAAATCAATAATAATTTCCCTTGACATAATAGGACATTTATAGAAACAAATTTGTGATAGGCACCAATTAAATGAAATGATTCATTCAACCAATACTATGTTATAAAACTTGTAATCGAAGTGTAAATGCATTTGTGGTCACGTTCTCTTCTTCTACTATATCTGGGACAATTGTTGCACATTATAATTAATGTGTGGATAGATAGAATCAATCATTGACATGAACTTATATATGTGAAAAAAAATTAATTATTTTTTTTTATAAACTTTTATTCACTTGTATATTAGAGAGTAAAATACATGATGTATATATAAGAAAAAGATTAAGACCTAGCTGAAACAGAAAAAGGAAAGTTGGGTCAAACAAACAAAGCTCAATAATTTAAAATAGAAAATTAAATATATTAACACCCCCTCAAGCTGAGGAGTAGATATTTGTCAGGCTCAGCTTGGATTTGAGAGTAGAGAATTGTGTGGAAGCAAGGGGCTTGGTGAATATGTCAGCAACTTGCATTGCAGAAGTAATGGGTAGTAGTTTGAGGAGACCAGAGTTAAGTTTTTCACGAACTAGGTGGCAATCAATTTCGATATGCTTGGT
>Ga0123342_1005225_pt1 | contig 19067 bp, 15 predicted proteins | sample Turbeawhitnodule_FD_89960 | JGI IMG/M metagenome (GOLD analysis project Ga0123342, IMG submission 89960) | Root nodule microbial communities of legume samples collected from Mexico - Turtle bean Mexico white nodule | ecosystem: Host-associated > Plants > Roots > Nodule | place: Mexico: Nepantla... | reverse complement strand
GAGAGTTTCATTACTTCAAAAAACAATTCTATTATTTGAAGGACCTAAGCCCTCCTTTTATAGGGGGAGAACCGGTCATGAAACTTACAAAGCAAGCTAACCAAAAGTCCCTTGCATGCTACCCACTTCTAGCGCCTAAAGTGAGACATGAAGAGTCACCTTCTAGAAAATTCTAAACTAATGCCTAAAGATGTTTTACAAAAGAGGTATCTAAGGTTTCCCTCTAAGCACCTTCCTAAAAAACTATATATTTAAACATTCTTCTTTTTATACAAAAGATACTATAAAAAGATAAAACATTCTACCACTACTTCCTAATTTTTTATACTTGCTCCTTGTAAGCCTGTGAGGTAAACTAATATCTTCTTGAGCATCTTCAACTTCGACCTCTACCTCTTCTTGATCTTGATTTTCGGCCTCTACCTTTTCTTGATCTTGATCTCCATCATCCTGCATATACTAATCCCGTTGGAACAAGGGCATATGAGACCCAAGCATACATCACTAACACCTTGGAAAAAGAGGGAAAAGAAATTTATTTATGCCCTTATATTAATGAGTAAGTTTAATTATATGTCGTCAATTATTACTATTTCATGTTTTAAATATTTAGTAACTCTTTTCATGGATGATATAGGCATCATTGGTAGTTACTTGTGTTATCAATGGTTGATAAGACCGATGTGTGGTTCTGTTCCCTACACAAGAAGATACCCATAAATTTTAAGAATATCATTGATACATAAGTACACCATAAACTTAACTTTGTATGTTACTAATTAACCATCTTCAAACGAGGTTTTTTGTATTAACCAGTTCATGGGTGGATATAACATCCTAAAAGGTCGATCTAGTTCAAATAATTTGAACTGGATAAGAATAAAGGTTTGTAATTTTTTCTTTCTCTTTTGATTGTTTATGAATATACTAACTTTTACTTTTTATTGAATTAGTGTAATAAACAACCAGGAAGCTATGAGTGTGACTATTACGTTATGCAATGGATGATTACCATTATAAGACTAGGTGTTAAAACTGGTTGGAAAGAGGTAACATGATATGCTATATCATTTTTATAATTCTTGAACATATATGTATCTTCAAACTAATTTATGTCAACTATATTTTGAAATGCAGTTATTCACGGAAGAAATACCAATGAGTTCGGAAGCCATATCATATGTGAGACATTATTGGTCCACATATTTCATAAATATTTATAACTCTAGGATAGTTGATCAATAGTGTAAGGATTATATGTAATTTGATTAGTGTTTGTAATGTACATTTTGATCAATATATATTTGATTCTCTGAATTTATCTGAACTTATGTATTTGTCTAGCTGGGTATATATAATTGAACAAGTTAATTTATATGGGATTAGCACTAAACAGATTGCACTAAAAAAAACCACTATTTACAAGTGTGGCTATTTACCATAGCCGCATTTATAAATCCAACGTATGATTTACAAATGTGCATTCATATATGTGATTTACATATGCAGTTATTACCAAAGCCGCATTTGTAAATCACATTTACGAATGCGGCTTTGGTAATAACCACATTTGTAAATCACATATACGAATGCGGCTATGGTAATAGCCGCATTTGTAAATGCTACCCCTAAATCCTGTCACTTGATTCAGAAACATATACAAATGCGACTACCAGAAATAATAGCCCTTATAAATAGTATTTACAAATACAGCTATATAGCTGCATTTGTATCTCTTTGATTTACGAATGTGTGCTGATCAAATGCGGCTCTATAGCCGCCATTGTAAATGTAAAATAGTTGCCCTTATTTAGCATTTATGCGCTAGTGAATGATTGTAGACTGTGAACTAGTACACCAGGTAATTTCCTAGGAAAGAGAGGTGGGTCTCCAACGAATGAGCTTAAATACCAAGTATTTCCTTGCCAGAACTTTCCTATACATGTACTCTTACACTACTACGCTTTATATCCAGTAATAAGAATAATTTCTCTCGTGTGAGAAATCATGATAATGATGATGATAACAATATCACAACAGACTTAAAAGATAATAATCATTTATGTTATCTTCATAATAACATGGTAACAAATTTACATATATCTGTTGTTTTCATAATAATATGATAATAGATTTAAACAATAACAATGATATCCTTCATCTTAACCACTATGACAAATGATCTTTTCTTGAAATATAGGAATTGTATTTTTATTTTATTTACTTACAAATGAGTCAAGACCTATAACTAAATTTGTATTTACACACTTTTGGAAATCAAAATAAGAATGAATATTTTTGGCAATTTAAGAGAGAATATATCTCTGTTAGGGTTCTTCCCTGCATCTTACGATCTTATCAAGAATTCATCCATTCTTGTGACCATCATCCTTAGATTTATTAAACTTTGTTTGTGGCGCCTTCCACTATCTAGGTTTCATTGTTACTATTTTTAATTGATTCCGTTTCGTAACCCTAAATTCCTAATTCTACTATTAGTTCTGTTTGGAATCATATGATGTGAAAGAATCAGGATTCTCTATGTGTTTTCAAATAAATAACGAATACCAGGTCTAGAAGGCATTCACAATCATGTTCATCATATTTAATTTGTATTGTAGTATTTGAAATTTTACTGTGTAACAGAGAACTTTAAAATTTTAACAATTTCTAGATATATTCAATTTAAATTATTTTTATTTTAAGTTATTTAATTTTTTAAATGATGTATTTTAATAAGATAATTGAAATTTATTAAATTTTATATTTTTATTTGCAAAGAATATTTTAATTACCATTAAAGATAAAAATATGAAATACAAAAACACGAAGTATATAAAAATGAATATTTCAACTCTAAAAAATCTAATTAGCATCTATCGGAAAATAGTTATATTGACATAATTGAAAAGAATATAGTAAATATCAACCCATGAAATAACATTAACTTACGACAGGTAAATAATACTAGCAATCTTAAAAAATAGTTCATTTTAATGAAACTAAGAAACTTTCGGTCTTATACCAAAAATAGTCTCATTGGCATTGATAAAAAAAATTCTTATTTGACATTGACTAAAAAATAATCTTATTAATGTTGATAGTAAAATAACTTTAACCTACATTTTGATTGTTATTGGTAAAAAATAATCTCAAATGACATCAACTAAAAATAATATTAGTTGATATGTGTTCGTACTAAAATGAACTCAGAGAGTACAACTCGTCGAGGACCGTGTGTTCCTTAGGAAAAGAGATTTCAGTTGATCTCCGGTGAGAGGGGGAGGTCCACTTGCAAAAGACTCTTTGATGCTTAAGTTAGTAGGAGCACAAAGATGATGATAAATTCTTAACATAGAGCTAAGACTAGTATAGAATAGAGTTTTGTGTGTCCTCTTACTAAGAGAGTCATTACCTATTTATAGGTCTTGTTGGACTCAGACCATTAATAAAATCATTGAATGGTTATCATGAGATATAAAAGAATTTTATAATAGTAACTATAACTGCTAGTAACTTGTAACAAATTTACGATTTGATTTATGTGTCTTAAAAATAATATTAAATAAGCAGTTATTGTATGAATGTACCTTGTCGTAATTGGGGTTATGTACACAAGTTTCAACAGCTTGAAATCCGAGAAGATGGACATGTGGATCAATTTGAAGGATGAACGAGTTCGGCTTGGACCCGTTTGGATTTGGTTTTTAGCTATGCTTGTGATTGAACATGCTTCGTTCTTGATTGAACTTGCATTATTTTGCTTTGCTCTTGGTTGAGCATGTTGTCATGCTTTTGGTTAAGCTTTTCTAGTTCTTGATTGAACTTGCATTATTTTGCTTTTCTCTTGGTTGAGAGTTTCTAGTTCTTGATTGAACTTGCACTATTTTGCTTTTCTCTTGGTTGAGCGTGTTGTCATGCTCTTGGTTAAGCGTTTCTAGTTCTTGATTGAACTTGTATTTTTCGCTTTGCTCTTGGTTGAGCATGTTAGTTCTTGATTGAACTTGCATTATTTTGCTTTTCTCTTGGTTGAGTGTGTTGTCATGCTCTTGGTTAAACGTTTATAGTTCTTGATTGAACTTGTATTTTTCGCTTTGCTCTTGGTTGAACATGTTAGTTCTTGATTGAACTCGCATTATTTTGTTGTACTCTTGATTGAGCACGTAGTTCGTGTTTGAACTTGCATATTTTGATATGCTCTTGGTTGATATAGTCCTACATCGCTCAAGAGTCGAGGTCGAAGACATTTTATATACTCCTTCCTCCTCCAACCCACTGAGACATCTTTTAAGGACAAAACCGTGGTAGAGCACCAACGCCCAAAACGGACAATACCTCGGATGCGATGATTGACCCTAGCGATGCTATCTCTCGAACTTGAGGTCGGAACAGTGGTGTTGTCTGTGGGAATGAAAATGTGTCCCAAACCCTTCAGCTCTAGGGAATCCACTCTCCTTAGGCCTCGATTGGGGGGCTTGTTCCAGGTCCGCTAATATAGTCCCACATTGATACAACCCTATTAGGCAAGGAGATGAATAAGGACACAAGAGATAATTCACACTGTGATTAGTCATCTCAACATTCAAGACAAACCTCCACCAAATATCGAAAGGACCTCAGCAGAAGAAGAACTGGTAGACCAGAGTATCAAATGTTCTTCATTCTGATCTTCTTACAAGAAAACAATGTTTGTAAATAAATTGGGCTCACTTTGAGGGTCCAAATAGAAGAATAAACTAGAGTAGGGTGTGCTTAGTAATTTGGGCTTGTGCCAAGCCCACTTTTCATGACAAATGCTTCTAGGTTTAGGGTTTCTTTGACCTACCTTCTAGAAGGCTTCTCACAAATGACACCCCTACCCCTCTATCTTGTTCTCCAAGACACTCTGTCCTATAAATAGAGTGTTTTGCCTCATGTATTTCATATATTGAATTTTTGAAAGTAAACAAACTTTGCAAGAGTGTTTTTGTGAGACTTGAGAGTTCTCATAGTGGGTCTTATCTTGAGTGTGTGAGCACTTCAACCGGCGTCTCTTTCACCACTCATCTTGGAGTGCCTCCTTATCCAATTGGTGTGACGTCCCTTTGTCTTCCATAAACTTTGTTCATCCCTTCCTCTTTTTGTCTTCCTTTTGCACCATTCATTCCATTCCTCTTTATATTATTATGCATGTATTTTATTTTGGTTATCACTTTTCATTCTTCATCTTATGTTCTTTCCATTTTCGTAATTTACCTTCATCATGATAATTACCATATTGTGTTTTTCTCTTTGCCCTCTAGAAGTGAACCTTCACACTTACTTAACCACTTGGTTAAGTTCGTGTCCAATGGGAATCTTCTTTAGGTTCTCACCTTAATTGTTAATCTAAAAATCATAATCAAAAGAGTAACCTCTAAAATGTGTCAATCTAAAATCAAGTCACATCACACATTGTTCAGGAGTCGAGGTCAAGGGCAGTTTATATACTCCTTCCTCAACAAACCCGTTGAGGCGTCTTTTAAGGATAAAATCGTGACGTAACACCGACTTCCAAAGCGGACAATACCTCGGATGCAGTGATTGACCCTAGCGATGCTATCTCTCGGACTTGAGGTTAAAAGAATATGAAATGAAAAGGTCATGTTTAACATGAACTAAAAAACATTGTTAATGTTGTTAAAAAAAAAAACATAAGAAACAATAACTGAAAAATAAGATTATATTGAAGAAAAATAACCTTGGTGATGACAACTAAAACATAACCACGATTGACTTTAACATGAAAGAAAGTTATGCTATAACCAATAAAAAAAAATGATTTGATTCAATGACGTCTCAAATCCAATCAAGCCAATAATGTCCGAACCAAAGTTGAGTTGATGATATCCAAATTTCGGTTGCCCTAAAGAAATTATATGAAAAAAAAAGATATCGATTAGACAGGAAAGAGTATGAAGAACTTCAAATTATTACTCTTAGTTAGGTAGAATTTGAAATTCTTTAATTTTAAATAATCAAAATTACTCTCATAAATTCCTAAAATTCAATTTATTTAAAATTTCTCATCAAAACAACATATTTTTTTTTCATAAAAGCATTTCAAATTATATATAAAGCTAAATTACCTTCTAAAGTTTTCTACCAAAATAAAAGGTTAAACTTCATAATATTTGGACTAATTTCCTTTCTTTATTAGCTTTCTTAATTGTTCTTGTTGGTTGACTTGTTCGCCTGTTGACTATAGTGACAAACTCTAGCTCCGTCGGTCTCTTCATAAATCTGTTCTATCTCTTGTTGCTCTGGAACGTAGCTCCGTTGAAACAGAGGGTGATGTGAGTTGATTTTAGGATTGTTCATTTGTATGGTGACACTTTACTTAGATTTGGATTTTAAGACAATTATAGGTGAGACCCTAAGGAAAATCCCCACTGGACATTAACTTAACCAAGTGGTTAAATAGATGTGAAGGTTCATTTCACAAAGGCAAAGGAAAAACACAATTCAATGGTGAGAATGATGACAATTATGGTGCGGAAATGAACAAAAAAACAAGAACACAAGAATGAACCAAATTGTAAAGCAAAGAAACAAAGCTAAGAACAAGAATGTAGAAACCGAATTGACATAAACATAATAGGAATGGAATAATGGAAGAGATGATGAAAGAAGAACTTAGGAATGTGAAGCTAGGATGAAACACGCCACTTGATGGGATGGAATCACCAAGATGAGTGCATGGAAGGCCACCACTTGAGAGCTCATTTCTCACAAGATAAGACCAATTTATGAGGAGAATCACTCACCCATAAATCACACAAATATTGTGTAGAGTTTCTTTACTCTAATTTCAACTTGTGAATACATGAGGTAGGCCTCCCTATTTATAGATTTAGGAGCCTTGGAAAAGAAGAAAAGAGGGTAGAATGGGAAGACACAAAATATGGTGCGGTTAGGTGTTGACATTGGTCAATGTCGCACCATTCCACATGTTCTAGAAGGTAGGGTTCCCTTCCTACCCTAATGGACATCTCAAAGGTCCAATCTTATGTCTTCACCTCCTAATTATGCTATTTAAACCTACTCTATGGAAATTACAAATAGAGAGACCAATTGATTCTCAGCTCTTAGAGTCTGTGCTCTGCTCCTTGTAATCCTCTAAGGTATGGGTGCTGAGGTCATGGCTCGGGCTTGGTCTTCATCATGGGTAGGCGCCCTCTCTCCTTGGGTCTCATCAGAGGGGGCGCTACCTATTGATTGCACTCTGATGATCAAGTCAGTAAAAGGCTTACTAAAATTAAGAAGTATTCAGTTTCAGTTTCAGTCTCAGAAACAACGTACCTTTACCTGGGGTCTCAAACCCCTTTTATAGATTATCTTTTGTAACAACTTTCTCTCATGAGAATCTAATCTCAACTGAAAGCATACTCAATAGGAAAACATTTTGTTTATGGCCCCCTTCTCTCAAGGTTCTACAACATAAAAAAATCTAATATCTAAGGAGAGCATAAAATAATAACAGAACAATCACCTACCAGCAGGGTACCAACTTATGTGCCAACATCAAGGGAATATTCTGCTTACATGGGCACCCTACTCATGGTGCAACGTTATCTTTTACCACACATGCAACTTAACCACTATGTGCCCTAAAACACACGTACTCAAGTTAAAAGAAACATTTACTTGACCTAGACACCATATGTACCATATCCCTAGGTTCAAAAACATCCTTTACTAGTAGCCTTACACTAACATATAAAAAGGTTATTTTAATTATGGCACGACGAGCTTACCAATAAAACTGAGCCAAAATCATGACCCGCACCTTGGGCCCAATATCCAAGTTGACCTGCCTACTTCATGCACCGAGCTCCGTCCATTGAGCACTGAGTCCTGAGTGTTACGTCCATTACATTAACTAACACGTCTTTTTTAATATTGAAATAGATAAAAAAAAATGTAAAATAAGATGAGTGATATTGTAACTACTCAAATGCACTTGGTCTCATTTCAACTTATTATACTTTTTATACTTTAAATTACAATTTTATTTTATAATTATCCAACTTACTTGATTGTAAGAAAGTCATTCGCAAGTGGAAAATCATTTATTGTTCGATACTTCATTGATAAAGCTCTTTCATCACATAAATCTACAACTCAAATCATAAAGTGCAAAGGTTACACTTCATTAAGAACTCATATAGAGACATTTTAATTTTCGGTAAGAAGATTTGATGCCACCATAAACCTTAGTAAAAATATCCTCAGGCACACATGTTTATGGTTTTGAAAAGAAGTCAAAAGATATAAAATTCTTCTAAATACGAGGTGGACACATTTTCAATAATCAACAATCCAAAAACTCACATGAAAGATATGCAACAATATGCAATAGAAGAACAATAAGAACACGTGGATGAATATTGTGGTCCTGTAGCATAAGAATGATTTTCATCAATCTAAATTCTAATACATAAAATAAAATAAAATAAGCCAAACAATATGGGTAACACAAAGCAACTGAAAAGTAGTCATTGTCACCAAAAGACAAAGAGTTCTCATGTTGAGGGGTAGTAACTAAATCTAGTGCACTTTCTTGGCTTGGAGTTAGTGTCACACACCAAACTACTTTTCATTACAATTTGGAAGATGATGAAAATCATCATTATACATACATCATCATGGATGCATCTCTTGATCTGAGTTGTTGAACTCCAACCATTAAAAGATACAATAGTTCACTAAACCCTAATGAGCATGTCAAAGTATACATGACACAAACCTCTAATCCAATGATAGTGTGATTCTTTGTGGGGCTTTTCCCCATAAACCTTAAGGGAGAAACACTTCAATGGTATTATGAATTATCTATAAACTTAATTAAATATTTTCAAACTTTAACTGCAAGGTTCAAAGCCTAATTTGCAACAAGACGATCTCATATTGAAACCTTAATCACAATGCATAATCACTAGGCTAGAAATTTGACCCTTTTAGAAAATGTATACATTAATCGCCCAAGAGATATTATTAAATTAAGAGCATAAGCATCCAACTACATTTAGTTAATACTAAGATGAGAAAGAAAGAAAGTAAAGGTACTTAGCAACCTGAGTCAATCAAAATCATAATTTCAAATGAAGAAGGATTGATGGTCAAATTTTGTCCACATCTTCATAATATAATCACTGAGGTTCAACTGTAGATATTTATATTATATGAAATCTTAAAGATGTTGTTAAGACTCTAGATGATCTAGTCACCTTTAGACAGTCTAGTCATCTTATACACGGTCCAATAGACAGTTCTTTGAGGATAAGAAAGTTTATGAGATTTTGATAATAAAAAAAAACTATGATATGTATTAAGGTTTCTAAAAAAAATAATTTCATATGCAGTGTTTAAATCAAAACGTATTAGAAAATCTACAATTTTAACTAGTTAGACGGTCTGACAATGTTAAACTTGTTAGATGGTCTCACATAAATCAATATGTTAAATGATATTGTCTTTGTTTTCGTTCTACATAGTCTTTAGAGTAAAATATTTCAGAATAAATTTATTTTTTTTACATAAGTTTTATAAGCTCTAAAAGATTATTTATCCTAAATGAGATTCTGAATCTTTTTAATAATTTTAAAATAAACATTTGCTTCAATGTTTTAAACACGTATAGGTTTGGAAAGTTTTCAAAATTCAATGTTAACAAAAACTTTCAAATACGAAAGTTTTCTAATGAAGTCCGATGATTATTAAAAATATGTGAACCTCATGTTGATCTTGCTTAATGATTTAAATAAATTATATTCATCAACGTTAAAGATTAGACAAGTTTGAAAAGTTTTTAAAAATCAACGTTCAAAAGAGATTTGAAAAAAACAAAAAGGTTTTCGTATTCTTGATTAAGGTTATTTGATTTGATATGCTTTTATTACTACATATTATGAATATGTTTTGAATTATTTCCTTAAGCATAGTCAACATTCCACTCACGGAAAATCATAATACACCTTACAGTGTTTGTTATCATCAAAACATATAGACTCTCGTATCATGAGATCGTCTGATGGGTATTGATCGTTTGTTGTCTTAACGAAGAAAGGGCAAAGTGCAATAATTGCAACAAAATATATGTAATTGGTGGAATAAAATATGGTACTTCTCATTTGAATCATCATGTTATGAAATATGATAAAAGAAAAACGGAAGATGTGAATCAAATGATTTTAGATATGCAGGGAAAGTTGAAGGGAAAAAAGATAGATCAAGTTGTACATTGTGAGTTGTTGTCTAATTTAATTATTAGGCATAATTTAGCTTACAAATTTGTTTAGTATTACGAACTTACGGACTTGGACAAACTACTTGTGTCCTGATGCAATTATGGTTTTTAGAAACATTGTTAAAGCTGATATTGGGAGAATGTATATGAAAGAAAAGACAATACTTAAGGAATTGCTTGCTTCCATTCCTAGTAGGATTTACTTCACTTCTAATTTATGGAAATGTATTAATACTAAGGGTTTCATATCATTTATTGCTCTTTTTGTTGACCTAAATTGGAAGTTAAATTGCAAGTTACTTAACTTTTGTCATGTGCCTCCCCCTTACACAGGTTTTGAGTTGTGTAAGAAAATTAATGAATTTTTGCAAGATTGGAGACTAGAGAAAAAAGATGTGAGGGTTCAGAGAGTAGAATGGTGAAATTCAAACAATGCCTTGAAAGGTTTAGTGATATTGATGTATCATGTGGGTTTTGTCTTGATGTCCTTACAAGACGAAACTCAACTTACTTTATACTCAAAAGTGCTCTTAATTATCAATGTGCTTTTGGAAACTTGCATTTGATTGATGAATCTTATATATATTCCCCTTTAGAGGAAGAGTGGGAGTGAGTTGAAAAAATTTGTAGGTTATTGTTACCCTTTTATGATATCACTACCTTGAGTTCTGCTACAAGTTATTCTACTTCCAACTTGTATTTTTTACAAGAAATTCAATGTTTGTTTATGAAAATTTTGAAAGATGAGGATGCATTAATTAATAACATGGCTGAATAGTTGATAGTTAAATTTTAGAAATATTAGGATGAATATGTTTTTGTGCTTGCATTTGGTGCAATTTTAGACCCAAGTATAAAGTTAGAAACATTGGGTTTTTGCTCTGAAAAAATTGATTCACTTATTTGGGAGCTGAAATTGGAAAACATAAAGGAAAAATTATGCAAACCTTTTGCCAAATATTCTAGCAAAGGTTTGACAACATCATCAAATGTTCAAACCACAATTGCATCTGAATCTGCATTTAACATTGATTCTCAAATCCTTAACAAGTATAAGAATTGTCTTTTGCCTAAAAATGTAGAAGAAATTATTTGTAATTCTAGTTAGACGCATGGATTTTCTGATGGTGATCCAATTATTTTTACTAATACTATTTTTATCATATTATTTTAATTTTAAATTTATCCTTTCATTATCATTATTTAAATGTATGCAAATGATGGAAAATATTATAATTATCCAAAAGTGGAAGATAAAAGTTTTTCTAAGTCTCCATCCAATGTTCTTGAAATGGAAGAACAATGATGTTTTTGAATTGATTGTGTTAGATGTGATGATGGAGTTGTGCGGACTCCCAAGCCATGGTATAACAAATCCAAATTGAAGTCCAATAAGTGTTCATGTCATTTTGGTTGAAATAGATGTTAGTATGTTGTAGGAGTTCTAAGTATCTTTTATATATAATGGAGTATCTTTTATATATATAATTCTTTTAAGTAATACATTTGGGATATAACTATGATCATACAATTTAAAAAGGACTAAAACTACACATGACACAATCTTTTCCTCTATATTCTTAAAGTTATGCTAAATAATATGGAAATTGATTGCTCGAGTGAGGTTAAAGAGTAAATGACAGGTTTAAAGAGATATGAACCTAGCCTAAAGAGGTCCATTCTTCTGGTTAACCACCACGAAAATAAAATAGATGAACAATTTTAATTATTTTTAATCAAACCTTTTGACAAGCTTCAAGATTGAATTCCTTTATATTTTTATCTTACTTGAGTGAATTGAAATGGGGTGAAATTTTAATTTTTTAGCATCAAAATCAAGTTTTTTTGTTTTTTTATAATTAATAAAGTAGAAAGATAAAATGTAGTAGCAAACTGACATAATAACAAACTACAATAAACTATGTCTAACCAAGATAAAAATAGCCAAAACATAAGAAAACTATCTCGTAACACAATTTCCATATTTCGAGATTTTTTATGAACTTTTCATAAACATTTTTTTTATACAAAATGAGTTTCTTTCAATTTTTTCCATAAATTTTGTAAAGTTGAACAAAATATTCATGAGATCACTAAATATGAAAATATATAAGAATTTGTTTATAATCAATTATAAACACAATTGAATACATATAAAAGTATTTAAGTAATGTTTAACGTAATGGTCAAAATTGTGATCCAATCCCTTTTCATTTCATAATTTCTTAAGTAGTCATTCTCATTTCTTATTTAAAAACTCAAATTCATGTAATCTATTGTTCTTAACGTGAATGTGTTTGGAGAGTGTCAAGGTAGAGAAAAGATCCTTTATAATCAAGCTTCATCGAGTTGTCTTTTGTAAAGAGAGGAGGGAGGTCCACTTGTAAAAGGCTCTTTGATGTTTAAGTTAAGAACACATTAGTATAAGTTTTTGAGATTGAGTTTCCTTTTCTTCTAGGCCACTGACTTTGTTCGCGAGAGGACTACGAGCTTGTCACATATAAATTCAGGGTCAATGTTGGACATATCAACTAGATTCCATGCAAAGAGGTCGACATTATCAGCAGAAGTTGCTCGATCTCCTGCCGAAGTGGTTGATTGATTAGCATGCCAATTTTGGTACATTGATCAGGCTGACTGCCCAATTTCACGTTCTCCAAGGGCTTGTCAAATATAGGCAAGTTACCTACAAACTCATCTCAGGGATCGAACTTTGTTTCATTATTGTTGAAAATGAGCTCTACATGGCATACCTGCTAACTCAATGTTCTTGGATTGTCTGGTTCAATGTTATCTCTATACTCCTTCAGAGGGGCTATTTCATCCTTGCCTGAAGTTGGTGTTGGAGTCTCTACAGAGTAAGGGTTGACTTTTAGGCTTTGAGCATAACATTCCCTTGTTATTTTAGGGTTTACTTTAATAATTACTATCTTCGCATTGTTTCCTGGAAATTTCGTCGCCATGTGTGGTGTTGAGACCACTGCTCCAATTGATTGAGGGTTCTTCGACCGGTGATAACGTTGTATGGGATTCCTGCATCAAGTAGTATGTATGTAACGAGTAAAGTGCGATGTGCTTCCTTTGTTCAAAATGTCGTCAACAGGTCAATGTAGCCCTTGTATGTACCCTTTTTCCTATGAATCCCAGGAGTGGATCAGGATATGATTGGATGAAGGCAAAAGGGGCATCTAACTTCTAAAAAAATTATCATAACAGTACATCAGCCGAACTTCCTTGATTGATGAAGACTTTTCGTACTCGTTAGTTGGCTATTGTTCTTGTTACCACTATTGGGGCATCCTGTTTCAGGTCGTGTGACAAAAAATCTTTGTTCGGGAATGATACGATCGGTAAAGACTAGGGGGAGGCATGCTAATAGAGTTAATAGTACAAATGTTCCTTTTTCTGTCCGAACTCAATGATCCTCCCCTGCGAAGCCACCAACTATTTTATTCATGGTTCCTCTAGTCTTGTTGGGTTCTGGCTGATCCCATTTTTCTTGCCTGGGTTCTTCGAATTTTCCTTCTCACGAGATTGTTTGTTGCCGAAACCCCCTTCCCCAACCAGTTCTCCACCTTCTGCAACCTTGTCCTTGTCCTTGTCCACAACTAGACTGAGCTTGTTGCACGAATCAATTGAGAGCGGTTGATCAAATGAGCTCTTCAATCAAATTTCATACTTTTAAGCGTTCTTTTGTAGTGTGGCCCATTTTCTAGTGATGATTGGATTTCTTTGTGAATTCGGCGGTTGGGTGACTCTTAGATGGTTGTGGAAGTCAGATCAATTTTAAATTGCATGCCTCGTGCAGGATTGTATCTCAGCTGGCGTTCAACGGGGTGTAGTTTTCAAATTTGCCTATTTTTTTCCTTTTGAAAGATTTTCGTATTCATATGATTGTAGTTTTAATTGTTCTTCTTCTCATATTGACATTCTCTTCGATACTAATGTACCAAGCAACTTTATTGTGAAGCTCGTCCATGTTGATGGGAGGATCAACATAAAGAGTATCGAGGAACTTTCCTAGACGTAACCCTACAACATAGTGTGCATGGCTACACTAGATAGATATCGGGAATAACGAATGATGCTTTGAAAAATCTGGTCATGTATTGCCTTAGTGTCTCATTATCTCCTTGCACCACATTATGTAAGGAAGCCGATGGGTTTGCAGTTGACAAACCGAGCCATAAACCGAGCACAAAATGTGTCAAAGGATTCTATTGATTTTTTTTTTGCAAAGAGTAGTACCACTCGAGGGTTGAACCCGATAGTATAGAACAACCTATAGTGTACTACAAGATGCTCTAAGAACAAATTTGCTATGTGAGATATGCTTTAATGTGAGCTTTAAGATATGAAGTTCCACTGTACTTTTTCAGACTCAGTCATTTCCATTTGAGAGTGAGGTGGGTCTTCATGATGGTCAACTTGAAGGGATGAAATCCCTTCATGTTTTCTTTTCATGTTGTTATCTAGCATGGGTGTGGGGATCGCTTTGAAGGGTGTTCAATCATATCCCTGATCTTCACCTTCGAAAGAAGGCAGATTGAAGCCATTGGCTTTGGATTTATCCTCTTCTAGTATGGTCCTCATGGAATTGGAATGAGGATCCATAAATGTTCTTCCTTCGTGAGTAGGAGACCTTGGTGGACTTTTAGTGGTGTTTACAAATTTATCCTTAGTACAACTACGACGCTCAGGTCATTCGTAGAGCTCTTGCATCTCTATCTGGTGTTGCTCCCTCGGAGACTTCATATCTTTGTCAAATTTCCCTTTACTCGTTTCTCTTAGTAGAACCTCTATTTGTGTTGCAAGAGTGTTATTAGGAGACAGGTTCATCATTGCTTCTACTGATGATGATGATGATGCTATAAATTGGCTTTTGGTTAGAACCATTAACTTTGTGGTCTGGGACGAGTTTTACCTGGGCATACGGTGGACGCCAAAACATTTCCGTTGAGATGACATAACTAGGTTCACCACATACTAGGTATTCTCACTTTGGAGTTCAGAGGCTTGTCAGAATTTTGTCCTTAAAAGACACCTTAGAGAGTTAAGAGAGGAAAGTGTATTTAAATTGTCCTGAGTTTTACTTGGGCCCACGATGGATGCCAAATGTTTCCGTTGAGATAACGTCACTAGGGTCAACCACCGCATACGAGGTATTGTCCGCTTTGGAGTTTGGGCACGCCTCAGAGAGTTAAGGGAGGAAAATGTATTTAAATTTTCCTTGACCTCGACTCCTAAAAGATGTGAGACTATTAGGTGTACCAGAACAAGCGCCCCAATTAAGGGAGGGAACAATGGTTTGTCTTTGGAACCACTTTTCCATTCCCACAGACGACGTCAATGTTCTGACCTCAAGTTCGTTGAGATGACATCACTAGGGTCAATCATTGAATTCGAGGTATTATCCGCTTTGAAGTTTGGAGCTCAATCACGGTTTTGTCCTTAAAAGACGCCTCGAAGAATTAAAGGAGGAAAGTGTATTTAAATTGTTCTTAGCCACGACTTCTAAGCAATGTGAGACTATTGGACATATCATAAAACTACTAATAAGTATTTGGTCTAAGTATCAACCTATCATATGATTAAATACTCATTCACTTCATTTAACACATATTTCTTTATATTTTTAAATTGTGTTGGATGGTTATAAAACCCTAACTTCTATAACATCAATGAAAAATATTATTTATAGTATCCTTGTTAAGATGATTCTTTATACTACAATGATATATAACCAAGATTCAACACTTGTAAGATAATTAAGTGATTTAAACATTGTAATACAATTTTTAGTTTTTTTATTATATATGAAGAAGTGTAATTTAAACTTAATTCAACCATACTAAAGTGATTTGTACGGTTGATTTAAATGTATTCATATACTATAATTTAGTTATTTTGCGGAAAAAAACTATAATTTAGTTATAATTTTAAGTAGATGTATAATCTCTAATATTATATAGAAAAAATTGATTTAATCCAATTTTAATTGTTTTTATATCCGAAAATATTATTCTCATGATTTTGAATTACAAAAATCTCTTAATAAATAAACAATTAAAAAGATGATGGTGTGCTACCTAGTTGACAACTTCATGGAATTGACAATTTTGGTGTTTAGGGGGCTAGATATGTCAATGCCCTAAATTTCAAAGATGCGTTGCTTTATGAATGATTGCAGTTTTAGTGCAAGTCACATTCGTAAGTAGTAAACTGAAGTGGGCACTGATTCTGGATGCAATATGGAGCAGATTCAGTTATAGAGAGAAGTGAAAAAAAGTGTACCAAACTACCATTTTTTTCTTTAATATAAAGAAAAAGCTTATCCACACTTTTTTAGTAATAAAGTATAGACTTGATTTCTTTAACTAAGTTTTGAATTTCAATATTGTAATTAAAATAAAAAGTTTACTAAAAATATCAGTCAAATCTTTCCACGATCAAAATTAAAAAAAGTGGTTATAAAAAAGAAAAGAAAAAGAAAGCTACTTTAACTTTAACAGGATTATTTTATCTTGGAAAGTGATTTTGCAAAAGCGACTCAAGTGTTATTTTATAATAACATTTTCAAGTAGAATTTTAACGTGTAAGTACTACTTTAAGGAAAATTGCATTATAAATCTTCCTCATTTGTTATTGGTCATCAGGTGTGATGACGTGGCAGCAAGCGATAATATAGGCGTGTTGAACGGGACACCTGACTGACAGAAGGGAAGTAAATCGGGAAGTCAATATAGTCGCCGATCGCTGAATTGGCGTTCTCCGATCTCTAGTGTGCGTAACCGGCGGCCACCAGAGTTGCATCACAGTCGCCGTATGTGAGTACTAGGAGATCAGGTGGTTAGAGATCGCCGGGGAATGCTAGGAGATCGGGTGGTTTACACACCGCCGAAAGGGGCACATCGCCGAATGATCAGGAAAGCTTATTTAAAGGTTTTCAAGAGATACAAGTATGGAAGATGAGTGATATGTTTGTCACGTAGCAGCAGAGGATGAGGTTATCAGATGATCACACCCTAGCCAGAGGTCGGGTCGAGGGAACAGTTTCCCAGAACATGCATGGTGTGCAAGTAAGTTAGATCGTGATGGCGGCAGGCGAGACTACAGAGATGGTGTACGTGGTGGCACTCAGTACTCGCCACTTAAGGGGTCGCGCTCCAAGGAAAGCTGTGCACCAAGTTACTCCCTGTATGGATAACTTAGTCGAATGGTGAAAAGAGTAGAAGTAACGCTCAAGTTGTGGAGGCTCCAGATGGTGACACGTGTACAGCTGGATGCGAGCCACGTGTCAGGAGAGAGAAAAAGCTCAGGTATATAAGGAACACTTAACAGACTTTTGAGATACGCTTTCAGAATACTTTCTAGTACACTGAGATTCACTACGCACGGTTCCTTGAGTTGAGATATTCTCTATGAGTTTTTGGTGATTCTTCCACTGACTTGAGCGTCGGAGCACGATCGGCCGCAGTGGCGCCACTTTGTTTTCTTCAGGTTCTTGCGAGGAATTAAGACCTGAGGAGCAAAAGCTAACGTGGTGCGAAGCTGAACAAAGGAGAGATCTTTGACGTGGCAAGAGTCTTGCACTCAAGTCAACCGGTTGGATCAGTTATTACTATTTTTGAACCAGCTTATGAGTATTTGTGAAATAACAATTATAACTTATAAAATAATAATATATAATTATATAAGTAAATAAAATAAAGAAAATTTTAATTGAGATTCTTTGTAATTTATTTTCTTTCAAGATACTCATATTTCTTTGTTTTATTTAAGAAAATAAAATTTAAAAATTGTGAAATAACTCACTATAACATAATTTAAATAAAAAAATTTAAAAATAAGAATATTAAATATTAGTTTATAATTTTAATGTTTCTTTACCTAGCTTGTATTGTGTATAAGAGATTATAACGTATAACTTTTTTTAAAGAAAAGTCATTAAAGTTGAAAGTTATATCTTCCATCTGTCTCTTATCACCGCATAGATTTCAAAATTAAAAGAAAAAAAGTCAAGACCTACAACCAAACCAAATCAGTAAACAAAGTAATTTTATTTTTAAAAAATTCAAAATTTCTAAAATAAATAATGTATGAGAAAGAAAATATTAATTTAAGTTTTGTAAGCAAAGACAACTTTCACAATTTATTGATTATTTTGCGTAGATTCTCATACGTGAAATAAATTATTATATACCACTATTTTCTAGAAAGTTCTACTTCGCCTACCCTTCTCAATTTTGAAAAAGAGCTTCTTACTGAAATCAACGTCGCCCCAGTCCAGCTACATCCAAATAACTGGGCATTTGTTCGAGGTTTCTCTATTCTTTGCACACATTTTGGCCTTTTGCCATATGTGGAAGTCTTCTTATATTTCTTTGAGGCCAAGTGTTTGGGTCGTCAATTATGGGTTTCATTCAATGGAGTGGATGGGAGGGCATTGTTGTCGCTCTTCCAACAGTGGTATAAGGGCTTCAAGGGCAAATTTTGAAGGTGCGTTGCAACAAGAGGGACCCAACTCTTCTAGATGGGTTCCCTTTATACTTAACCCAAAAATCGAGCTTCCAGAGTGTTAGATGCCTGAAGAGCATGCCACAATGGGACCAGGAAGTGTGTCACTTCTTCTCTAACCTGAAGGTGGTTTTGTTAGAATATATGGCCTTAAACGAGAGGGGGGTTGAATTGTTTAAGAGGGATTTTCGCAAACTTTGAAGGTATAATGAAAATCAATGCTGAATTACAGAGAAAAGAATCAAGGAAACAAATACCCAAAACTGTTTTAAGATGATATCAG
>Ga0123342_1005224_pt1 | contig 19071 bp, 6 predicted proteins | sample Turbeawhitnodule_FD_89960 | JGI IMG/M metagenome (GOLD analysis project Ga0123342, IMG submission 89960) | Root nodule microbial communities of legume samples collected from Mexico - Turtle bean Mexico white nodule | ecosystem: Host-associated > Plants > Roots > Nodule | place: Mexico: Nepantla... | reverse complement strand
CCAGCATCATATCTGCATAAAGAGGCCAACAATTACAAACCAGTACAGAGATTCAACAGTCGATGAGGCATAGGAAAATAAGCAGTGTAAGTCAATGCATGGAATAAGTTAAAACTATGCGCTGACCAGAACAAAAAAACAAGGTTAGGCGAATTCAATGCCAGGGATAGGACTTAAAGACAAACCTATGTGGACATCTAGTTGGCCTTCGAAGAACTCATAGGTGATGATGGAGGAGGTGGGCAAGGTCACGTTGGAGGAGGCAACTCCTTTCCAGAAGTTGCATAAGTCCCTGTCAAGCTCCCCCATCTTTTCTGGCCCCCTAGCCCTCCTGAAGCTAGACTCTTTCTTTCCCTTGTTCACCCAATACAAGGGAAACCCGTCGAGGAGGGTAGGATCTCGGTCGTTGCAGCAGACGCGCACGAATTTCCCTTTCCAGTCCTTATAGGATTGCTGGAAGATGGAGAGTATGGACCTCCCAGCAACCCCATTGAGGCTAACCCATACACGATCGCCCGGGTTCTTGGCCTCGAACAGGTAAAGGAACACGTCCACCGAAGCTGGATGTCCCAAGTGCGCGCAGATGATCTGGTAAGCCCGGACGAACGCCCAGCCGTTGGGATGAAGCTGGGCGGGGGCTATGTCAAGCTTGCTCAGGAGCTCCCTCTCAAAGCGTGTGAAAGGAAATTGGAGCTTGACCTTCTTGAACATCATGGCGTAAACGAAGCAAAAGGGGGCGTCGTCGCTCCATTGATTATCAGTGCAAATAGGCTCTCCGGGAGGACAAGGACGCACAGATACCTTGTCAACGTGTTCTTTGCTGAAAGAGAGGTGATCTTGGTCACCTTTCTGGAGACGTATGCTCCAGACAGTTAATGGATGATGCAAACCGATTAAAATGCAGCAAATATCAGTGGGAGTGAGAAAAAGGTTACCTTTTGATGATCAGAAGAACGTTCAGTAATAAAGCATGGGTATCACTTAAACTTTATATTTTAATAATTTTAAATTATTGAGACCTTTTATTCTCAAAATTTTCAGTAAATATATTTTCAAATTTTTTCCCAAGTTCACACAAGATTTAAGCATTGAAGCAAAATCAAATTTTAACATGGATATATCTCCACTATATTTTTTGAAAAAATCTTTAATGTAGGAAATACATGTACTTTATTTTTTGAAAACTTTCTAGTTGAAACACTATTCACTTGAAAACTTTCTAACATAAACTCAGTATTAATCATTGAATCATAGTTGTACTCAAAATAGTTTATAATCAATATAGAAAGTGTATTAAAAGTTAAGTATAGACACTCCCTAATATGATAGACACTCTGATGAGTAGAAGACAAGGTGTCTTCTGCATATGGTAGTGTTTGTCTACATGAGTGTTGAGTGTAAATACAAACCCTAAACACTTGAGAGTTGGAGAGTGTTCAGTGAAGTTTTGTCAATTTTGATTCAACCTTTGATTTCAATTAGCTGCTTGTATATTAAAATATACGAATTTCCATTCACATTTTTCTTGGATCCTTGATTTCTTGAAATTATATCATGTTTGTCATTAAAAGTTAAGTATAGATACTCCTTAATATGATAGACACTCTGACAAGTAGAAGACAAGGTGATACGTGAAAGCTTTAGTGGTCATTTAATGCATCCATAACCAATGTATTTATGATCTTCTCTCGTGCTTTAGAGTCGTCTACCTTGATATAACTTTAGAGACCATCTAATGACATTGTCTGGCACGTTCCAGTACTATTAAATTGCCTCGCGCATCTATTCATAATGGGTAGATCGTTTGTTACGTTCAAAATTATAATTCCTTCTAAACTATATGACATGTAGTGCATTAATAAATTTTCTGATAAGATCTTCTAGTGTTGAGTCTTAGGATAATTTTTTATGAGATATTTTATTTTGACCATGTGTTTTAGGATGTTTGATGAGATTTTCTGGTGCGACTTTCTACTATTTAATTGTCTTGATGTACATATTACAAAGTCTATTTATCTGATTTAACATTATACATCATCTAACATGTTGATTCTTCACGAATGTCTTGTTTATTTACCACAAGATTGTCTAACACATTCAACATTGCTTAATTGTCTAATGGTTTAAACCACTTTGAACGTCTAATGAGTCTTTATCTAAATCTACACACTTAGTTGCTCCATTAGAAATCTTACCATACCTTAGAGTGTTAGTTATCATCAAAACATATAGACTCTCGTGTTACAAGACTGTCTAATGGGTATTAGATTGCCCAATTGGTTATTGATTGTCTAGCAACTTAACAATCTTGTCCTTTAGAATAATCTAGCATGTTGAATGTTAAGAGACTGTTTGACAAGACCTTCTGGTTCATCTTTCTACAATTACATCGTTTATCATGTTTACTTTAGTGAGATCGTCTATCAGATTGATATTGTAGATTTTCTATCAATTAACCTTTGATTTATGTACATAAGTGAGCTTTGTTGTATCCTTTAACAATTCTTATGGTTTTTATAATCATTAAAAGTCTTTGTAATCATTAAAACTCGTATACTATCTTATCATGAGACTTTCTAATGGGTATTAGATCATCTAGCTTGTTTTGGATCGTCTAACATCTTAACAAATGAGGTGCATAGATGTTTTTGTTTTTGTGGTATAGATTAAGGTGTCAATTTGAGGACTTTGAGTAGTTTGAAACTCTATAGAACTCATCAATTTTTCTACATAATCTGCCTAGTGGATCTTCAACCACCCAAAGGCATGAGTTTTACTGTAAGAAATCCACTCAACAGATCCCCCAACCGCCTATTGGATTTAAGAAAAATATAGTTAGTTTTATTGAAAGAAATTTAATCAATAAATTAAAAAGTTTCACTTAGTAGATTAAGACCTAATAACAAGTTAAGAATTTTTTTTTTTAAAACTCGCTTAGCAGTTTAATAGTTATTAAGCATATCAATGTTTTATGAATTAGGCTTAGTGGTCTCATGAAATTTGTGGTCTTAAATGTTAGTTTTAAAATGAATTTAAATTTTTTTTTAAAAATTATAACTCTACTTATAACTTTTTAGGGAGAAAAGTACAAGTTGTCCATTGTTTTAGAGTTATATTTGAACATTATTGAATGAGAGAAACTTGGTATGACTTATTTTATAATTTTGTTGCAGTATAATAAAGTAAAAGAGCATAATATGTTGAGTAGTATATTTTTATTTAAATATCTTTGATATTCATAGTTTAATTAATCTAATGGAATTATGGTTACATTTTGTATATTACTCTTAAGTGCTTAAAAATGGAAACTTTATGAGAATTCACTAATGATGTCAAATTCCAATGGATGTGGAAGAGTGCAAAAAAAAACATGGTTTTTAGTGACAACAATTGGTCATTAAATTTATTTACTAGCGATGTAAGGATTTAGAAAATAACCTTAGAGTATAAGTGGTATATTTTAAGTGATACCTGAATGTTTTACTATTAAAATGAAAAGAGTATATAAATAGAAAATTCAGTTATCCATGTTTCATTTTAAAAAAACCACCATCTCTCTAAAAGTTTCATTTTTGCTATTAATTTTGTATTTTTAACCTAAGTTGTTTCTTTTGGATCAAATCAGGAAACAAGATCTGATATGTTGTTTTAATCTCTTTTATATTTTCTGCATAACTATCTTAACCCCCTTTTTATTATTATTGTTATTGTTATCTTTTATTGCTTGCAGATAGATTCTAAACACTGATTTACTGATTTTATTATTGGATTCGTTGGGAGACGACTTGGGATCATTTGACCACAATTATACTATCATCTCTCTAGTGTTAGACAAATCTATGCTAAAATCATATTAATTTGACAGCAAAACGACAAATATCAGGACTTTGTGATGCAAGTTAAGCTACCCTTGAACAATTTTAGGATTTGAAGCTCTTGGTTAGCATTGCTCAAGTTCAGGTAAGGGAAGTTGTTTTAATTTCAAATAAAATCCTAGGTTAGAAGATCTGAGTGTGGGGGTGACGTGGTCACCGGTTCTAAATTTTGTTTGTAGGATTAATTGTTTATGAGTAATGTAGGGTATTGTTTGAAATGAAATTTTGAATAAGTTAATTTTGATATGGATGATTTATGGTAAATGTTTTTTTTTAATCAGAAAAATTGGTTGATTTGTATAGTTGATATAGTGTAAGTTAATCTTAAAGTGAATGAGTTATTGAGTTTGTTTTTGTTTGACTCTGAATGATTTAAATTGGGATATTTGCTTAGGCGAGACCCATTCTTGCTCAAGCAAGTTTAAAAAGAAAAAAAAAACTTGAAGTTTTATTTTTTTCTTATGAGAGCCTAGTTTATTATTGTTTATTATTTTAAGTGCAAATTTTAAATTTATTTAAAAATATGATTAAAGGAACTTAGTTACGTGCTTAAGTGAATTTTATGATATATCTGAATTGTTTAGAAAGTTGAAAATATGATCTGATTGAATAGTGTATTAATGTGTTAAATGAAGTGTGCTATAAGGTGAAAGTGTGATCAAGACATAATATTTTCAGGAAAGGAAATATCGTGTTGAGATTGTTATTAAGGTGTATTGATTTGTGAGTATCCTATGAATGAGACGAATCTGAATCTATTGATATAATAAAATCACACAAATGAAGTTATTTAGTTGGTGAGAGTCGAAGAAGGTTAATTTGACTAAGAATGAGGTTTGAAAGAACTGATCAGAGCAGATCATGTGGATTTACCATGTCATATGAGATGATGAGATATTGAGATGATTATGCGCATGTCTATGTGGATTCACAATGAGTAGTATGATAGGTCTAGGTCTCTAGATGCTAATTTCAATACACGAGTCTTATGGAAGTAGAGTCAAGTGTTTGAGTATATAGGTTAGTAGAAATCTGACATGAGTAATGTGAATGATGAATGTTGATAGACACTTGATTATTTTGTGCAAATTATGAGATTTGATAACTTTATGTTTGTTAATTTAAATTGGAATTATATAGAACTTTTTTTATAGTTAGCTTACCCTATTGGTTGTTGTGTTTTGTTTTCTTTATATATTATGATCATGTATTTACACGGGAGCAGATGAGGCTGGAGGTGAGAGAGCTCCACAATTAGCAGATGAACATGTTTATTTTCTTTTGAAATGTTTTGTTTTAAATATTATGTAAATATTGAAATTCCTATGAATAGAGATATATTTTGAGATACTGTATGAAATATTGATATATATATATATATATATATATATATATATTTATTTATTTGTATACTATGTCAATTAGAATTGTATGTATGTTATAATTTTCTTTAGTTGTGATAGTTTTATTATTATAATTAATTATCTAATAAGTAACTATAATAATAATTATTATAATAATCATAATAAAAACCGTTATAATATTAATTATACTAATAATTATAATAATTATTATTTTTATAATTTTAATTAGAGTAATAATTATAATAATAATGAAATAAATATTATTATATTAATAATTACTTTTCGGTGTTTATTTCAGTCGCTAACAACATTACTTTTATTTTACTTTATACGCAAATAAACTTTAACAACTACCATTTTTTTGTCACTACAAACTAAAACCACTAATAAATTATTTTATTGTTGTTTAGGTCACAAATATTTTACGATAAATGATTTTAGTCGCATTTCAGTCACAATTTGTGACCAACTTATTTCGGTTGCTACAAACAAATTCCTTAATCCAGTCTTTAATTTGGTTGCAAAAAATCAACCACTTATTTTAACGATCAATATCAAATTGGTCTCTAAAATAATTACTTTGTTGTTGTTATTTGGATTACTGATAATGTCACTTTTATTTTACTTCATACAACTACCAACTTAACTACTAAAATTTAGCTACCATCACTTTCGGTCGCTATTTCAGTCATTAGACAAACAAATACAACTACCAATTTAGCAACTAAAATTTAGCTACCATCACTTTCAATCGCTATTTCAGCCACTAGACAAACAAATACCACTAACAAACTATTTATCATTGTTACAGTCGTAGATTTGTGATAGATGTCAATCAATCACTATTTCGGTCATAACTTGCGACCAACTTATTTCAATTGCTAAAACCAATCACTAAATAGTTTTTTTTAGTGGAGATTGATGGTGTGATGTAGATATAGTGTTTACCAAGTAAGTAACATGATACATTGTGTAGTGATAAAATGCATTGAATCCATGATGCATTTAAAGGGATTATCTAGACTCTACTTTTTACTAGAAACACAGTGGTGGAGTTGATAGAGATTACTATTAGTCAACTTGCTATTTAAAAGGAACTAACTCTTATAATTCATAGAAATTTCACATAAGTACATAGTGTTCTTTATCTTTGTCGAGTGCCAAATGTAGTGTGATAGGTGCAAAACCTTTAGAACCTCAATTCAACACATTTGTATATGTTTTGAAAGTGGTAAAGTGTTTTTTTATTAAGAATTAATAAAATGTGAGTGTGATTGCCTATGAGATATGGAAAGTGATGTTTGTAGGTTGTGACTTTGAGATAAATAAACACTTGAGTTAGTAACTATGAATGGGAATTTTTGTTTTGTGTGAATGTAGTTTTGAAATATGATTAGTATGGGTTGATTTATTAACAAAATTTAATTCTTTTGTGTTAAAAAAACTTTTAAATTACTAGTTTACTTAATGGTTGTCTTCTAATTATTAGTAATGTTCTTGTTTTTACATGTGAACCAGAAGATGTAAAAGATGAGAAATTTCGACATGACTTAAATTGTGCAAAAAATATTTTATATATTCTAGTTTATGAATATTTTGCTTGTTTATGATATATATAATCTTTGTGAAGTGGAAAATAAAAGTCTTTGAATATATATATATATATATATATATATATATATATTAAGGTGTTATAACATGATGACTTATTTATTGTGAAGTTATACAAGTATAAATAATTTTTTTTAAAATTTATGCATCAGTAAAGTAGAATAAAAAAAGATGGCACTATTTTCATAAATTTCTCAATAAATTACATCTTAATAAATATAAATATGTACTACTTATATATTATAATTAACAGGTCTTATTATCGTAAGTTTTAATTGATCAAGTAGTTCTCTATAAATAACTATTTAAAAATATTATTATTTTAAATATAAAATTTAGTATTTGAAATTTCAAAATTATAATAGCAGAGGTTTTTAAATATTTTTTATTAATTGAAGTATGATAATGTTGTAATATGCTTAAGGAACTAAAACACATAATATATAGTTCACTTAATTCAAACATGAAAGTTAAAATTTTACATTTATAAACTTAATTATGTAATTAAAATTTAAATATTAAAATGGTTTAATTGTGACACCAGAATATCTACGTCACGGAGCGTCTTCAACTTGGTTCAACACCCCAACAATGTCGCTTCAGTATGGAGCTCACTTCCAAGTCTGACTGAGGTCAACAAGCGAGAACATTTGAAGTCCACTGTGGGGTCCGATAAAACCTAATTCCATCCACATTTGCGATTAAGCCTTCCAACGTGATGAGAAACACAAGGCAAGGACCGCTGGGATCTGAAGGAAGCAAGGCCCCCGCCTTGCAACAAATTATGGAGTCCATGAGGGCTCTCCGGGAGGCAAACGAAGAACTTGCACCGACAAGGCCGACGTCCCACCCGGGAACGTTCTCCAGACTTGTCATCAAGGGATTACCCCAAGCCGTTTTCTCAACAAATTATGAAAGAGCCTGTGTCGCAACATTATATCACACCCAAGATTTCCCTTTTCTCTGGGGTAGAGGACCCTGAAAGTCATCTAAAGGAGTTTCAGGCTCAAATGATCATCTTTGGGGGGTCGGATGCAATTCGATGTAAGATGCTTATGGACACATTCACAAGAACAACTCTACAATGGTTTAGTGGAATCCCGGATGGACACATCACCTCTTTCCCTCAATTCTCTAGAATGTTTAAGGAACAGTTCTCGGCTAATAAAGTCAACCCCCCAAGATTGTATGATCTTTTAAATGTCAAACAGAGGGAAGGGGAGTCGATTAAAGAATATTTGAATAGATATTGTGCAGTCTCAGTAAGACTGCAAACTCAGGATGAAGAAATGGTAGTCGCTGCTTTTAACAAGGGTTGACAACTAGCCCGTTCAATGACTCCTTGATCAGGAGTCCGGGGGAGACGTTATCCAAGGTGCGTCAACGAGCTACAACCCATATCGAGGCCGAGGAGGTCGTGCTCAAGAAAAACGATAGATCACATTTGAAAGAACCTAGGTACAAGGAAAAATAGCCGAGATCGTTATGTCAGAAGAAGTGAAGTATCAACTGAGAAAAGAGCAAACCAAAGGTATGTCCCATATGTCTCCAAGAGGGACGAACCTAAGGCAAAGGCCAAGGAAGAGACAACAATCAGACCTAGATTTCGGGTATCTTGCAAGGAACTCATAGGCATGTCCGGGGTGTTAGACAAATTGAAGTTTCCCCAAAAGACAGACCGATTTTTGGGTCAGGAAGGGATATTTGCTGTGATTTTCACCGAGCTTATGGCATGGAATCGAGCGATGCATTGCCCTAAGTCACCGGCTGAAAAATTTATTCAAAGAGGGCCTCTTGACATAATATCTCGAGCTCAACCAAGAGGGGTGGAAGGCGGAAACCACATCCTCGAAGCAAAAGCACGAAGGGTTCTCCGGAGGGGGGAGCTCAGTCTCTAAGCGCAAACGTTATGTCCGAGTGGTAATGTCTCTAGATACAAGGGAGCCCGACCAATTTACCAAGCTTTTTATTTCACAAAGGCCGACTTGAAGGATGTGTTTCCCCATGAGGACGATCCAGTGGTGATATCTGTTATCACTGTAGGACGGTAGGTGCACAAGTCCTAAGAGTCCTAATTGATCAAGGGTGCTCAGCGAATGTAATGTTCTTGGGCTCTTTTACCAATTTGCAGATATAGGCCCAATAACACATTACGAGGTCGGCCCAGATGATTGGTAGTTTATATGGAAAATAAAATTAAAGTAAAAACAACAGAAGGAATAACTCAATTAGTTAAAGTGTATATATATTTTAAATGAAAATAAAAGTTGTTAGGGATGATGTGATATTGTACCCGGAAATAAAAGGTACACGTTAACAGAATGTAGTTACTGTTGAAATTATATTGTTATGATATTCTTGTAGTTGAAATAATACTCTGGTTGATGAAAATCGTTGAAGAAATGTCTATAAAAGGGGTTTAAGACTTCGAGTAAAGGTAAGTTTTTATGAACCCTATATTGATACAAATTTATAGTTTGAATGCTCTCACTGACTTGATTGTTGGAGTGTAATCAACAGGTGGAGCCCCCTTTGTCACGAAGCATCTTCAACTCGATTCAACACCCAGTAAAGTCGCTTCAGCCTGGAACTCACTTCCGAGTTCGACCGAGGTTAACAGGCGAGAACAGTTGTAATATGAAACTTGTAATGAACTGGCAGAATAATATGGACTCAATGTAAAATCCACAAAAGGCACACAACAGCTTATACAAAAAAAAAAAAAAATCACACAAGCATTTTATCAAACAATTTGCTAGTTTTATGCGGCAATTGATCAATGGTAAACTAAGCTAAACACATGAATTGTTGATAAAATTAGAGAAACATGACGTTGAACATGATATGAACAGATTAAGAAACCAAAATCAACTTATTATAAGCATATTTGATCGATTAAAACCGATTAAAAGACTCAAAAAATTATAAGACACAGTGCATGCAGATCTGAACTGAATATTTGGGGTTTTGGACGGTTCCTTAAGAAATTAAGATTTTGAACCAATTAAAATGCTTCAAATTGAAAACTAGTCGGTGAAAACGAAAGACAACATGAAAAGCAATGAAGAAAAACACATAATTGCAATTTTAAACGATGAAAATGAAAGAAGAAGCTAAGGAAACTTAGTTGGACCGTGAGCTATGGCCTAAACCACTTAATGCAATCCAATTTTGGTTGCATGAGCTTCCAATGTGAATTGATGCGAAATAAATGAGGTTTTCTAGTAGAAGAATTATGGAATGGAGTGAACCGATTGATGTGCCTGGATATTGAAAAGATTCAAGGATGCAAGAAGAGGTTGAGCCAACCTCTTGTGGGGTTTTAAGCCTAGTTCTCTAGGAACTTGAGCAAAGAGAAGATTGAGACAGGAAATTTGATTCAACATAGTTTCTTTTATCTCAAATGCAAAGTATGAGTGTACAATGAGTGGAATGTCCTATTTATAGGCTCAATAAGAGGTATGTGTCGTGTGGTGCAAGCTACTACACCCTAATTTGCACAAGTTAAGGTTAGGCTTAGCAAACCCTAAGTAAGTCTTGTAATGCTTCTAGAATTCCCTTGCTTGAATACTCAAGTGAGGGTTGAGGGTTTCTAGAAGTACCTCATATCTTTCTAACTTAATTTTATTCTACTCTAGATATGGCAAAGAATACAAGGTCTAGAATTAAAACTATTATACTTTTTACAAATTTACAAATTTACGCAACATTAAGAGATAGAATGTAGAGCTTCATAATGTTTTCTGCTCTTAGCCTGAGTTGTGGTGGTTGGATATGTTGGAATAGTCCTCCATCACCCTATCACGTGTAAGCTGATAGTCGAAGTTAACTTCTACATGTATGGGTATTCTTGAGTAAGAGTTAGAAGGTTGGTTTATATCGTTTGATACATCATCATCATCTGACACCTCCATACGATTTGATCCATCATTAGAATGTTTCACCTTAATGTTGACTTTTTTTTCCTTCCCTTTCTATAGATCTTTGCATATCATAGTAATTTGAGTCCCATCAAATGTGACATCCCTACTAACAAAGCATTGAACCTCTCCTGGCTCCAAACTCCATAACTTATACCCCTTCACACCTTCTATGTATCCAGTGAAGATACACCTCTTAGCATGTGCTTCAAATTTGTCCTTCTTGACATGTGCAAATGTGAAGGTGCCAACACCACTCCATACTTCTATAAAAGTTGCAATTTAGAGTTGATGATGGATTCTTTTTTATTAGGTAGATAGTAGTGTTTGCAAAATCTCCTCAAAAAAACTTAGGCAATCTATTTCCTGGTAGTATACATCTCACCCTCTCCAAAATAGTTTTGTTCATCTTCGTAACCAACCCATTTTGTTGTGGTGTACCTGTAACCTTTTTATGTCTCTTTATTCCTTCTACTATACAAAACTCATTGAACTCCCCTCATACAAACTCCATTCCATTGTTTGTCCTGAGCACTTTCAGTTTGGTCCCATGCAGATTACTCACCATAGTGTGTCAGTCCTTAAACCTCAAAAAAGTTTCAGTCCTACTTTTCAAGATATAGATCCAAACTCCCCTTAAGTAATTGTTTATGATAGTGAGCATACTCAAAGGTTTTGTTAGACACATGCTTATTATTGAGACCCTAGACAATCAAGTGCCAATAGACCATCTATAAGTTTTGATAATAATAAACACTCTAACTGTCTTATATATTTGAATGAGATTAAATTATATGTGAACATTCTAACATGTATTTTTTGGAAACTGAAGAATACTTTACACCATATGGTGTTTTTAGCTTCAATTTAAGATATAAACAAGTTTTAAAAATCAAATACTTTCTAGAAAAAAAATATAAGCATTAGAAACATTACCCTCAAAGACTATAATATCTTTGATAGAATTACAAAATGTTCTTATAATTAACTACTTAAGGAAACAAGTCAATATAAGTTTTTATGAATAAATGTGATATATGCATATCTTGCTTAAATTGCTTCTATAAATATAATAGAGGTAGAAGCGCTTTGAAGACTTGGATTATAATTTTCCTTATCAAGTGTCTAAGCATCTAAGCAAAGAAAGATGAAGATTGTCGATAAAGATCAATAAAGATCAAGGGTTAGCTAAATTAAAGTTGCAATGATCATCTTCCAAGCCTATATGAAGGAATCAAGATGAAGATGAAGAATATAACAACTGTTTAAACAATTCTTTCAATCATAAAGTGATCTTATAATATTCTTTTTCTTTCTGGGAGTGAGCAATAGTCCTTGTAATTCTTCATATTGTGGAGTATACCTAGTGATCTTGAATTGAACTCTCTCTAAGAGTGTTATTTTCTTTAGAGAGTTCTTAATCTCGGGGGGAGATTAAGAAGGTATAACTGGAGTGTGTTGTGTACTTGTGAGAACTAGGAATGGTTTTGTACTCGTTTGTAACCAGGAGTGGTTGGTGGACTTGGATTGTATTCAATTGTTTGTTAGTGGAACCTCTTAAGCAATCTTCTTAAGGGAGAAGTCGACGTAGATTATGAGTTTGAGTGAATCAGTATAAAATATGTTGTGTTGTTTATTCTTCTTGATTATTAGATGATTTAGTCTAGTTTTCTATAGGAAGAGTCTAAACTCTATTCAACCCCCCTTCTAGAGTCCATTGTTCCAATACTTGGTAAAAGAGAATACTCATCAATCATCGTCTAAAACCTACAAATTAGCCTCTCACACATACTCCTCATACATCACCATCACCAATGATGCCTGGAAGCCCACCCCATCATCCTCAGCCTTCCAACCCTCACAAGAATACCTTAGCCTATCTGAAGGATCTATTGTCATAGAAAAACCACCCACATGGAATAGACCTTTCTATTCCAACCTTGTTAAACTCCCTGGACCCTTTCTTCCTCACCCTGCTGAACTAAGGCTGACTAAGGAAGAAACATGACTTGATTATGTGAAGTTCTGGTCCATGTTTCAAAAAATGGTTGTTCTTCCACCATCTATTCCAAGCTTTTATGTGCTTTGGAAAGACATATCAGAAGGCATTGGAAACATCTTTTCCCAATATTTTGCCAGGGATTGGACGATTGTTGGTCTCTTCTTTATGAGGGTGATCCCTTATATGGTCCATATATGTTTCCTAGATACCGTCTTCCCTAGGTGGCTAACGCTCAACTTCAAAAATTTAAAGGAAGTCAGACCATCTACTCCCATAAATGTTCAAGCTTCTTCCTCCAATTTTGTCTAGTGGGATTGGAGTTACGTATTTTATAAGAAAGGGTTTGATAGAACCCAAGAGGAATTTTTTGTTGCATATGGAAAGAAAATTTGATGAGGAATTATAAGCTAACCTCAACTTCTTATGCCTGCAATAGTTAAGTTCCAAATATTCAAAGAGAAAGGTGTTTCTCAAACAGTTTAACCTTTCTCGAACCCCCTACAAATTCTTACCAAATGAAAACAAAATGTTTTTCATGCAAGAGCCTGGGTTTTCTTTCTAGAATATGGTTTAGTTTATACAACGAGGAGTTGTTAGTCACTATGATTTCACCAAATGGTTTTTTATTGAGATTAAGATTTTCCCATACGTAGATGTTGGAGAAGTTATTTCCTTAAGGCATATAAGGAATTAGATGCTCAAGGAGAATGTTGTATATGTGCTAGAGTGGCACTCTAAAGCTAAATACTATAGCATGAGAAAAAGGTAGTCGAAGAAAAAGCCTTAAGGGAAGAGGCTGAAAAGTTAGTATATCAACATGTTTAAGCGGCTACATAGGAATAGAGGTTGATTCTTGTTCCAAATGTCCAACAATATTTTGTGACGAGTTTAGAAGGTTTACATGTTGTGCCTATATCTCAAAGACCAGTTGTTATGCTTAACAGTGTCTAATTTAAGACACTTTCAGATAAGAGAGACAAGTTGCAACAGAATAATTAAAGGCATTAAAGAAAGCCAATATCAAAGAATTGAGCAGATATCAAATACTTTTGTTCCATATATTCAAAGTTCCTTTTGCACAATTGCTTAATCAGCTAAATGTACCTTCAACCCCTCCTTGCAATGATAATTAGCCACCATTTTCACAATAATGATGTTCTATTTCTATAAACCCATTTTGTTGATGTAAAAAAAGGGTAGAAATGTGTTTTCAAAGTTTTCAATACTTCAAGTGCGCATTGTCTTTTTGTTCATTTGATCATATATATAGCTATGTTCTTATACTTAACCTATACACAAAACATTTATGCATTCAATGCTTCGTTATGCATATCTCTAATATCTCTAACTCGTATTTCTTATAAATGTTTTTTATGCACTTATTGCTTTTGTCATCATAAAAAATGGGGAGATTATTGAGATCCTAGACATTCTAGCCCCCACTAGACGGTCCAATACCAACAGATCATCTATGAGTTTTGATGATAACAAAAACTTTAAGTGTCTTATCTATTTGAATGAGATAGAATTATCTTAACATTCTAACATGTGTTATGTGATAGTTGAAAGATACTTTAGACTAGCCAATGAGTACAACACGTTTCGCGATAGATAGACTAATAAACCATACGAGCTTTTTGCTTGAATTTAAGATATAAACAAGTCATAAATATAAAATACTTTCTAGATAAAACTTTAGTGTTAGAAACATTACTCTCAATAACTATAATATGCATGATTGAAATTGTTTTATTAAAAACGATCATATAATCAACCACTTAAGGAAACAACTTAATCTAAGCATTTATGATTACCTATGATATATGCATTTCTTGTTCATATTGTTTCTATAAACAAAATAGCTATAAAAGCACTTTGAAGCCTCAAATTAGAAGTTTCCTTATCAAGCATCTAAGCAAAGAAAGTTGAAGACTCTCGTTGAAAATCAACAGAGATCAAGTGTTGGAAAAACTAAAGCTACAACAATCATCTTCCAAGCCTATATAAATTAATCAATATGAAGATGAAGACTACAAAAACTGCTTCAATAATTACTTCAATCATAAAGTGATATTATAGTATTCTTTGTGGGTTAATAACGTTTGTAATTCTGAACAATGTTAAGTATACCAAGTGAGTTCTTCATCTCAAATGGGATATTAAGAATGTATAATCAAGAGTTCTTGAAACTTTTTATGCTCATTAATCCTTATTGAGGTTTGCACCTCCTAAAGAGTAATGGTCTGCTCCTTCCTAAATAGCAAATGTCTTTAAAATGTTCATATGTTTTAGGAAAGGTGTTAAGAATAAGTAAATTCTTATCCTCTTCCTCAAGTTTCACCTCAGTGTTCTCCATGGCATCCATAATCTTATTGAAATTTGTTAGTTGCTCCACCATTGTTCTTGACTCAGTCATCCTAAATTAGTATAGTAGTTTCTTCAAACATAGTATTGTTGGTTTAACCTGGGATATATTGCTACCTGGTATATGCACAATTGCTATTTTACTGGTTCCTTCAAATTCAAACTAAACAACATAAGCAAATAGAGATTTGTCTTCATCAAATATGGGGAGATTGTTGAACAAAAGCTTTGATAACTCTAAATCTTGAAGAATTGAGTGAAGTTCTGTTGTTGCTTATTTAGTTGAGTATTCTGTAGTGTTTGAATTTGTAATCCAAATCAAAGAATTGATCCAAGGCCATTTGATCTTGAAACCTTTTTAAAAGTTAAGTTTTCAAAGTTAAGTTGGAAATCAACTAGTTGATTTATCGTTTCAATCAGTTGTTTTCACACTTGGAAGTTTTTAAAAGAGTTTGAAACTATTTGACTTTGTTGTCAAACCAATTCAATCGGTTGTTTCGATAAATCAACCGATTGTTTTTTGAAATTTCTTAACAGAGTTTGGTTACAACTGTTAAATCTGTTTTGGCTGGTTTTCAAACTACTTTGGCTTCTATTTTTAACCTTTTTTTAACAGCTTTTTGGAGGCTATAAAAACGACTTTATACTCCTAACTGAAAGTACTTTTTTTAAGAGATTCAGATTGCATTTTTGAAATCAAGTTTTCCAAGATTTCCTAGGGCTTTGGACTTTTCTTCAAGAGGAATATGACTAATGTGTGTAAAGTAAATTTTTCAATACTGTGAATTGATCCAGGTGTATTCTTTCCTCTTCTTTTAATCTTTTTACTTCTGTAAGGTTGTGTGGTACAGATCAAGAGGGTTTTTTCATCTGTGTTGTGGTTGCAAAGAGAAGGTTGTGTTCTTGAAAGGTTCAAGAACATCTCTTTGTTGTGTGTGTTGTAAATAATAGGAATTTGATTTGTTAGTGAAATTCCCAAGTGTTTCTGGGGACTGGATGTAACTTTTGGTTAAGAGTGAACCAGTATAAACTTGTTGTATTGATTTCTCTTTCCCTTATCTCATTTAAAACAGTTTAATCTTTGTTTGTATACACTGCTGATAAAAACAATCGGTTGAATCAAAGAAACAACTGATTGATTTTCTTGAATCAAGTTAAAAATAGTTTTGATTTTGGTTGAACTAGCTTTTTATCTTTTATTCTTCTTGTGACTTTCATTAAACCTTCAAAGTTTGCGAAAATCTTTCAAAAACAATTCAGCCCCTTTGTTTTAGCCCTGAAATTCTAACAAGCCTCACCCTTCAGAGAGCATGAACACAACCTTTTTATATCAAGATGGCCTACATCTTGATTCTCCACAATCTAAATTTGTTCTCCTTGGAAAACTTCTTGATGTCAAAGTTGGTGTTCATGTCTTCAACTTCTTGACTTTCTTTTTTTTTTGTTCCCACAGACAAAAAAAAACACAAGAACAATATCAAAAGAAAGCACTTTCATTAGTACCTGAATGTTCTATACCCATAGTCTAATGCAAGATTGTGGCTATACACATAGCGGTCTCTATGTATAGAACCTAAACTAAGGGAATAGCTAAAAACTATTAAGAACACTATGCCTAATAAATGTCAGCACCAATCGAGCTATCACACAACTACTAAATTGTCTATATTAGACGATGTTATAATCTCTTCTATTAGACTGTGTAATCATTTGATTGAACTCTCCAACAAATTTTCATTCAAGATTAAACTCTTATTATTCTATATAAAGTAATAAATTCAAAATTAAACTCTCCGATAAGTTAAATTGGGTCCAATGAAAACTAGATAATAGGTCTAGTTTTAGCTTAGGAGTGTTTGGTAACAAGAAAGTTTTCAATTTTTTAGGAACTAAAATGTGGAATATATATTTTATATTATTGTAGAAAAAAAGTATATTTTTCGAAATATTTTTTCAAAAAAAAATGTATTTTTACCTGTATTTTAACAAAATTATCTTTATGAAAGGTGAAAATGTAATTTTGTTAAGTTAAGAAAAAGGATTTGTTGTGAGTTGGAGTTTTATGATGGTCTGGCGCAAGAGAGTTGTTACTAAGAAATTAGAAAAAAAAAGATATGGGGTTGGTTAAATTAAGAAGTTAGCTTAAAATAAATTTTTGGTTTAAAATATAATTTTGGGATTTCCAATTTAGGATATGTTTATTATAGTTTTTCAAATTTAAAATTACTATTTTTGTTTTATTAATTTTTAAAATGCTTATTTAAATTCTTTGACTTGTAAAAGCTCTGCTAGAATGAATATTAAAAAAATGTGCTAAGGTATTTGAAGATAAAAATGTAAAATCAAACTCTATTGTCGTGTAAACGAGTGGTTATTTGTTAGTGATGAATATCAATTTTGGAATTGAGGCAGGGTAATAAAAAAACTTTGTTCAAATTACATGAACTAAAGGTATAAATTTTATATTAGAATATTAAAACTACTTATTTCAAATTTGAGTGACTTAGTTTTTAATAACTACACTTGACATTACTAAATAAATGTTTAAATTATATTGTATGTCTTTAGAGGAATTTTACTTGTGGTATTTTTCCCATTTTTATATATGCGTAAAAGTTATTTTTAAGTTAAAAAAAATTAATAAATTGTAGTAAATAACGTGTCATTGTTTATATATTCCATAAGTCAAAGAAAATAATTGAATTAGTTCGTTAAACACGAGAATTGATTTAAATTTTTTCACATGTGTAAAATTTTTAAAAATAAAAATATATCCAAGTCGAAAGTAATTAATTATATGAAGTTATAACAATGTTATATATTATATTTTTAAATAGCATAATATTAAAAATATTTTTTTAATTTATAAAAGCGTTGACTCGTCTTCTAGAGACCTTTATCTTAATAATTTTTTTATCATGGTATAATTTTCCTTTTAAAATATTATAAATAATTTAACTAATTAATCAATTTAATATCATTTATTTTTTTTTTTAAAATAATTTAAATCAAATTTATTTTTATATAAATTATTAAAACTTATCGTACTAAAATTTATTAAAATTTATCGTAATCATTCATATATATATATAAATGAAGTAGATCAAGTTATAATTGAATTTTTGTGTTTATTTTATAATATTTTTTATTAAAAAAAATTACGTTTTAATTAACAGGTTTGCTTCAATCATACACATTTGATCTAATGGATAAAATGTAGGTTTTTTCAATCATAAATCCATATCTAATAATCGATATTAGAGTTCAAGAGATTGTAACCACTTATATAAGGATTGAAATATTTCTAAAATATTTTTTTTAATTTAATTTGTTTATTTTTTTAAAAAAAAATGGAAATCAAAGATTTGATTCCTAATACAATAATTATTTAAGAAACCAATAATACATGAAAAAATCTTCCTAAAATAAACATTTGATAACATATTGTTCTTATAAAATTATCCAGCACATTTGAAGCTTGTAGAAAAAGACATAAATGAAGAATAAAAGGTTTTGGCACAGGTTTTTGAAGGATGAGAATGGAGGGGAAAGACAAAGGAATCATATGATAGATGGGACCTTTTGGTGTTGCAGTCTCAGTTCTCACGGGACCCCTCCTTCAACTCCAGCTACATCAAAATATTCATTCAAAATTAATGCTAATGATGGCGCTTCCCAGTGAGTTCGCTCATGCTATAATAATGCTTTCTGTACTTGTTGCAATATTTTGTTAGATTGGGTTTTTTATGCCACAAAACTTACCTCACCTTTTCTATGCTATTATTTTAATTAAAAATAGTTTTATCCCATAAATTTTCATATATATATATATATATATATATATATATATATATATATATATATATATATATATAATAAATAATTTATTTTTAAAAAATATATATTAATATATTTTGAGTATGAATATAGATTTG
>Ga0123342_1005223_pt1 | contig 19073 bp, 12 predicted proteins | sample Turbeawhitnodule_FD_89960 | JGI IMG/M metagenome (GOLD analysis project Ga0123342, IMG submission 89960) | Root nodule microbial communities of legume samples collected from Mexico - Turtle bean Mexico white nodule | ecosystem: Host-associated > Plants > Roots > Nodule | place: Mexico: Nepantla... | reverse complement strand
TGGAGAATGCTAATTCTCTATAGGAGCATAGCTCTGGACAGTAGCCTCCTACTGTATTTTCCCTTTTTCAGTATCAATAATATACCACGTTTACCTCCTTTCTCTTATTTTCTGTGTTGGTCTATATCAAATGCCCAATATCACTTTGCAGGGAGATTCTCAAGTGGAAGCGGTTGACTACACCATAAAATCTAGAGAACGTATCGCTAAAATCTTGCACCTCAATTTACAAAAATCTCATAATAGAATGAAACTATATGCGGATCGGAAACGGATATATAAGGAATTTCTTGTGGGAGATTTGGTCTACTTAAAGATACAGCCCTATAAGCAAATGATATTAGCCAACACACCATTCCATAAGTTGGCTACAAGATATTGTGGACCTTTTTCAATCTTAGAAAGAACTGGTACAGTAGCCAATAAGCTTGAACTTCCTATTGGAACTAAAATTCATGCTGTTTTTCATCTTTCTTTGTTAAAAAAAACATCACGGTGATCACATTGTTTCCAAGGATCTTCCAGTCTATACTGAGGATGGGGACATTCAGCTTAAACCATTGGTTATATTGGACAGAAGAATGAAGAAGAAAGCAAACAAACCTATTACTGAGGTTTTAATTTAGTGGTAGCATACTTATCCTGAGGATGCAGTTTGGCATGAACTCCACCAATTGGAACAGCTATTGTTTTCAAATTCGCAAACTGGCCTTTTGATTTGAAAGTTTAATCGAGTTTATCTAGTAAAGAGTTTAATTGTGAGTTAATTCATTTTCTTTGCTTAGATTCATACAATATTATAAAAATATGAGATTTCATGTTTTTCATATTTAGAGGAAAGGGAATCATTGTGCTGATAGGCTAACATGCTTTTACTCACTGGTGGCATTACGTTCCAGATTTTCTTAGATACCATTTCTTTAAGAATAGGTATTCTCAACCTTACTATAGATTTGTTTCTTTAGTAGGTTTTGGTATAGTCCTACTCTTCTGTACTTTTCTTTATTTTTATGCTATTTGGGTATGCTGCAATTGATTGATATAAAATAAAGTGTCAACCTACTTGGGATCATATATTATATGATGATGCTTTTTCATACTCTATTTTTGATTAAAAAAAATAAGGTTAACGAGAGAGCTTGACAACTTTGATCAACATCCGATAAAAGACCAAAACTTCAGCTAACACTAAGATACCGCATTTCTTTGTCCAACTTCATTAAGATTTTTCGTATGAACATTTTCAAACTGTACGACTAAGAAGAAAATGAAAATATAGTAATAGATGGTCAAAATCCATGTAGAGATATCCCTGTTTCGTCAGCAGTATTCACTATTGACTGTATAAAGAATATGATACTGACCAAGCCTTTTCAATCACACTTCTTTCTTCCTCCTTCTTATTCCTAATTCTGTGTACATTTCTAAATTACAATAAGCAGGAGAGCAGATTAGAAGCCCCCTGGCTCGAACTGTGCTGGCACCATGGTTATTTGTGATCCTCATTGCAACTAGTACTTTCACAGCAAGTTTGACTTCCATGATGACTGTTTCACAACTAGAGCCATCTGTGTTAGATATCCAGACCCTTCTGAAAAGAAATTCTGCAGTTGGTTGTAATGGAAATTCGTTCATTGTGAAGTATTTGACCGAGGTACACAAATTCAAGCGTGAGAACATTAAAAAAATTAACAATATAAATGATTACCCTGCTGCCTTTCGGAACAAAGATATCGAAGCTGCTTTCTTTATTGCACCTCACGCTAAGGTCTTTTTGGCAAAGTACTCATGCAGGGGTTTAATCAAAGCAGGGAACACTTTCAGGCTTGGAGGCTTAGGTTTTGTGGGTGGTCTCTCTCCTCTTATTCTCACCATTTTATGACATTGTAGGCTTGTGAAAGTTTTCTTATATATACCAATAGTCAAGGACTCATCTAATGCATTTCTCCAATTTTCTCTCCTACCAAACTTAACTTATGAGATACTGCACATACTATTTTTCAAATGTGATTTTCCTATTTCTGAAGCTGTTCTAATTAGCATGTTTATTTTGGTTGTTTTATTACTTAGGTATTTCGAAAGGGTTCAACTCTGGCTACTGACATATCTGAAGCATTGCTGAAAGTGATAGAGAGTGGAGAGACCGAACAACTAGAAAAAGATATGCTAACGGTAGGAGGCAATACCACTTGTTCTCCTTTAGAGAGCAAGGCAAAGGCTAGGTCATCGACTGGATTTCAACCTTTCCTTGGCCTATTTTGCATCTGTTCTATTGTTGCTATTCTGGCATTGTTATATAGTATGATTTGTTTGTTGATGAACAATGTAGAGACCTTCACTTGCTACATACATGTAAGATTGACACAATTAAGGAGAATATGGAGATGCACAACCACAGTTTTTTTCTGGGAGCCGCTCAAGACTCCAATCAGAAAGTCTGGGAAGTGTAAACCCGACACAGTAACAAGAAATGCAGAGGACAGTCATTGATAGTCAGCAAAGCACAGTGGTTATACGTGTAGTATGGCTGCGAATGGTTCCTGACATACCAATTTTTCAAACTGCTGAAAACATTTCACTGCGAAGCTCTTGATGTTTTGAGATTATTCAATTTTAATAGAATTAAGAGTGGGTTTCAAATCCTATGTGTCTCCTTTAACTTTTCATTAAGTGTTGCACCAAAATTTATTCCATAAGCTCTAACGTAACAATAGTTTATTATATATACATTTATTAAGCTGTTTACCTATACACACCAGCTCAAACAAGACAACTAGAACTTTGTTGTTTGAGCTCAAAATGAGCCAACCCAACCTAGCCTAGTTCAGTGGTGAATTAATTGGCCAACCTGACACAACCCTTCTGGGTTGGCTATCTAAAGAAAACTGAAAAAGCACAAGAAATGGAAATAACAGAGAATTATAAAATTGCAAGAAAAAAATAAGATTATACTAATCATACAAAAATGTTATGCAAATTAATAATTACAACATCCATTGACCAAGCAATACGTGCCCTTTTGAAATTCACACTAAATACATATAAATTCCTATAATCTCATGGCTTAACCTCTTTGCTCAAAGCTAGGGGTGACAATACGAAGCGGACCGGTCTGCGGCTCACTACCAAAAAGTGCAAGTCGGGCTCACTAATCTAATCAGCTAACCCGCTTTGGCCTGTACTACAGGTTGGTCCGCTGGCCAGCGTAATAAAAAAATAATTATTATTTTTTTGTAAAAAAAGAATCATACCTCATTCATTCATTATTGCAGTGTGACCTTTATTTTATTTTATTTTAAAAAAATTGAATTTAATATACTAAAAAAATGAATGTTTTATTTTAATCATATAAAAGAGCTAGTATTAAGAGTGACATTGGGACGGAACAACCCAATTCGCATTTTGCAGATCAATCACAAAGCGAACCTATGCGGGACGGACCAACTCGCATTGACACCCATACTCAAAGCCCAAAAGAGATCACAATTACAATGCAGACAAGTGCAGAAGTAGCATTAGCATAAGCTAATACTTATGCAACATTCTTAAGATTAGTTTGCTAAATTCTAAATCTTAAGCATATATTTTAATTGCACAATTGACAGTCTATCCTCTCAATTTTATTTTTCACTTGATATCCTTCCTACGTGGTTACTAGTATTGCCTTGCTTTATTAAATAATTTTATGCCCAAATACAAACCTAACAGCCTCAACTTAAAAGATCATGATCTATAAAATTCTTACAAGAACAAGTCAGAAACTAATAAAGCTATGCTGATCCAGAACCAAAAACACATACAATCCAGTCCTTTGAAGAAAACAGTCAAGCCTAAAACGACCCAAATGAAATAAAACCCAAATTCATAAAAACCGAAAAAAGAAAGAGTGGTGGTGAGGTTTACTTGCAGGGGAGCTAGGAGTGGAGACACTGGTGTAGGTGGAGCATTCTGGAGCCTAAGTCACTCACACGTGAAAGGTGGTTTGGTGGCAATGGCTGGACAAAGCAATTCTTGAAAATGAGGCCGAATATTTGAAGTCTGCTAGATCATAATCCTGCAGCAAAATTCAAAATTCATTCCTTAATTGATTTTTTGAGATAAGATAGCACAAAATATTAGGAAGCCAGTCCAAAATTATCCAAACAGGAGTAATTTTAAGAAAATTACAATTTTACCCTCACCTCTTTGGCTTTCCTATCCTATATGAACGAGTAATAGGACAAAGATTGTTTTGTCGAGTATTTATATTATTAAAACAATGTAGCATAATAATAGCACATCAGAAGTTACATAAGTCATTAGAAAATTCACAAGGAATCGAAGAAATATAAGATAAGTATGTGTGTGTGATCTAACAACTAATCCAAGAAAAAGAGAGACATAACATAAGCATTTTAACAAGCACCTCGTGTGCTAAACAAACTACCTTGCAAAAATATTTATTGTGGGCGAATTGGGGATTTTTCAAGTTATTATTAGAGTTTAAGGGACTGGATTCGGAGAAATAGTTGCAAATGGGGAAAGGTGCGGTTTCCCGGTACTTTCAAATGGCAATGCCCTCGCACTTTGTTTTTTTGAAATGATTTTTTTATATAATTTTGGATGAGGTTAAAATATGAATTGTATCAGTATAATGCAGTGATTGACTAATAACCGTGAAACTTAAACCTTTTTCGTAAGCTTGAATCCTCAAATTCTAGGAAGGCTGATTCCGCATACAAGATGAAATGTCTGTTTCATTTTTAATGATTTAAAAGATTTTGTTTTTTAGATATTTATATTCGTAAGTTAAATTACGAACTTCTGAATATGAAAATTCGAAACTAATATGTTATTTTTGGATTTGACGATTCGGAAGCTTACCTAAATAACATAAATGACATTTTGGATGCCAAAATTCATAAACAAACATAAATAAGTTCCGAATCTCATTCCTCAGCATCATTTACAGCATACCATTTTGGACTTGAAAATCCATAACTCATAACTCATTTCCGGATATGACCATCCAGAAGCTTAAATAAAGGACAAAAATGACCTTCTGGATATCTAAATCCAGAATATATAACAATCACTTCCGAATTTCTGTATCCGTAAGCAAACATGAAGCCAAGAACAATGTTGGATTTTCAATTTTATCTTGGGTACATGTCTTAAATGATATGGTGCAGGAAAAAATTGCCTTCGAGGAAAGGCAATGCGACTTGGGCACTCAGAGCTGGCATGTGACCTGACAAAAAACACACATGACAGTTTGCTTATTTTAATTTGGGCAGTTTCTTCCTACACTCCCATAATTTTAAAAATTCTGAAACTGGCCTTGACCTTTTATTTGAAAAAGGGCACCGTGGTTGAGTTGGTTTGACATTGTTCTTCTTCTTCATTCATTTCATGCGCTAGTGGAGGGTCATTTTAGCTGTGCAGAGTAAGGTGGATGAGTGGATTGTGTTGTCGAAGTGTTGCTTGGCTTTTAGAGGTAAGAATTAAGTTTTTTTTTAAGAACATTGGTTGTTGTGGAGTTTTTATGGTTAGCAAAAATCGGGATCTGGGGGTGTGCTACGAATTGATCAATCCGGAAGTGAAAATGTGATTTTTGGATGCACCAGTATGTAAGTAAATCATTTTATTTTCTGGAAGAGGGGTTGTTCCAGAAGCAAATTTTGAATAAATTGTTGATTTCTGGATTGTTGGATCCAAAAGCCTAATTTCTGTTACGGATTGATGGATCTGGAAGTTATTTTGACTTATGGATTTTTTAATCTAGAATGCATATTTTGAATTATAGATTGGTGGATCGTGAATGATTTTTTTGAATTATGGATTGTTGGATCCATAAGATTTACTAATTCTCCAATTCGAGAGTTCTGCGAATTCAATAATTTGGAATGTGAAAAAACAAATGCGGATTCTCTATTCTGTAAAATTTTCAAACTGCATTGTTTGGAATACTACATATAAACCACGGAAACGGAAAAAAAACAAAAAACAAAATGGAATTACATATCTGAAAACCAAAAGATTTTCTTTCCTTCTTCTCCAAACAGGAAACTGCCAAGAGAAACCATCCAACCACCACCAAGTTGTCGAGACACCACCGACCACCACCAACATAAATGTTTTCCTTTGCCAAGAGATGGAGCAGCACCGCTACCGTTTAGAGAGAAATGGAGTCTGCAAAGTATGTTTGTGCATTTTAGGATTTTTAAAAAATAATAGGGACAATTTTGCCTTTGCATAACATTGTGGGAGTGCAAGAAGAAAAACATAAGGGTGTTGGAAGAAACTTCCTCTAATTTGCTCCTTCGCCTAAACCCATCCTGCATGATTTGCAGCTTGTGTGGGTCAAGTGTGAAAAAGGGTGATCGACCCACTTAATTTGTATATATTAAAATTTTAGAAATTTCTTTTTGTACCTTCATAATTTCTTCCAATGTGTTTTTGTGTTTCTGAAATACATAAATTGTTTATATTTCAATACTCATATCCAATGAAGTAGTCAAATCTAAATTATTTTTATAATCAAATTTAAATATAATATTATATATTTATTTGTATATTATATATTATAGATATTATTTTTTATTATTTTTCAATTAGAATAGTAATAATGTGTCTAATGTATTATCTTAAAAAAGTGTTTTTTATCAGCATCTTAAAAAAGTGTATATATTTAATAAAATATTTTATTAGTTAATTTATTAGTACAATTAAAATCCAAATTTCATTAAAAATCAAAATTTAATAATAATTTTTTTATTCATATCTTATTACACATGTGTCGTGAGAATTTGTGAAACCATTTAACTAATTCATCTAAATGAGAAAAAGCATTAATTTAATAAACAAAAAATAAATTTATTCAAAATTTATGTTTGAAAATTTATTTTTCATTAATTTAAAAAAAAAAAATTATGTGGGTTGATTCGTAAGCCAATAAAATCAACCCGCATTTCCTATGTAAGATGGGCTAACTTGACCCACATTTTGCGAGCCTAAAACAGAACAGGGCAATGTGGGACGAGCCAACCAACATTACCATCCTTACCAAATTAGTTTATATTCAAGAAAATTATATAACTTAAAAGAAATGTTAAAACATAATATGTCACCTTATAAGTATTATTATTTTAAAAAAATAGTTTTTGACCTTTAGATGATGCTTTTATTTGTTAAATGGTAAGTATCTTCTTGCATATCAAAGTAAAATATTTCTAAAATGTTTTTTTATTTTATTTTTCAATTATTGGATTAAGTAATTTATTAACATTTTAACAAATACAAACAAATAATTTCTTTTTTTAATACCATTTTTTTTCTTGAATTTTCAACTTTTTTTCTAAATGTCGTTAAATGCTTTTCTTAAATTAAAATAAACATTTCCAAAATTTTCAACTATTTAATTTTTTAAATTTAACTAAGTTAAATTCGATACATTAAAAATGTTTGTTGAATTATGTGTCTTATAATCTACTACCTAATCTCAAATTTCTACTCAAACCTTTCAAAATGTACTCTAACATTTTGCAAGTCTTCTAAGATATAATTCTCTTTCCTTGTTAAAAGAAGTTATGTACCAATGATGAAAAATAGTTCTCAGACAACTGGTCAGTCTCAAATTGTCAAAGAGAAGGGTTCCTTTAAAAAGAGGAAAAAGCCTCTAAGATTGAGACCATTAGAGCAGCTCAAAGTCTAGCTCAGATATAGATGAAGAATACTTCATATGAAAAGAAGAGTCTTATAGTATGAAACTAGTTGATCTATGTTTTCTAGACAATAACACAACTATCTTCTCAAAGAATAACTGTTATAGAGTTTGAGAGTTTTTAAATTCAATTCAACAAAGTCTCACCTCACCAATCTTATGATCTTTACAAGACCAATCTGCTAAATGTTTTACTTGAACTCAAGAAAAAGATAAAGGATAGTCTTGCTGTTCGAGAGAAGCTTGCCTGAGGGAAATGGTAGCTTTATGAGCCTATTGTTTGAAACTAAGGCCAGAGCTAAAAAAGAAGTTGAAGTCAAGATATGAGTAGAAGCTACTATTAAGAACATTGAGTGTAATAGACGATTTGAAGATATTACAACTTCACAAAACATGCATTGGAAGCTTCATAATCATAACACAATAGTGTGAAATAACATCTAAAATATTTGTTCTTATTTGTTATCGTCAAAAACGTTATCCATTGAAAGAAAGTCTAGAAGTTCTAGACAAGAACATATTATTTAGGTCTTCTCATTTTTTTTTGTGATAAATACTAAATATTTTAAATTAGAGCAACCAAGCATATTAATGGAAAAACACCATTATTCCCAAGCAGGGAAAGCTAAAAATTATTAAAACTTCCAAAGCTTCAAAAGATGCTCATACTTTCCTCTCTCAAGGAACCTTGGAGAGAATTAGGAGAATATTACTCTTATTTAAGACTTTAAGAGAACAAGAAGACTAGCATTTAGCAAATCATTTCTCATTAAATAAAAAATTCAAGGCAAAGGATGTTATTTATAGATACATAAGCCCCTTACATTTCATGATTTAGAGAATGTGGGACTAAAAACACACACATGTAGTTGCACATAAGAGAAATTTCGGAGCACCATTTTGTGCATATTATAAGTTATGTGTGACTTCAAGCTTTATGTGTCTTTTCTTGGACAAAATTGACTATGTTCCCTAGGATTTTTGGATGACTTTTTAAGCCCAAATTGAGGCCTAAAACTAGCTCACATGTACCTATACAAAATCCTAAAAAGAATACAAGAGCAACTACACCTATAAAACTTGTACAAGACTAAAAAGAAGAAAGAAAATCCTAGTATTTTACTATTTAAATGTAGAGTCTTCCTCCATGAGGTGTAATCTTTTATTTCCTTTTAGCCAATATTTTTTAGGCTTGATGGTTTCCATCACATATATAGATAAAGCATAAAGATATAAAATATATTTGTATCAAAGAGATAAAACATATATCATAGAAAGAGATACATAGACACAAAGAAATGCATAAAAGGCATACATATATGATAAATTTGATAGTTGTCGTTTTGCTTTCAAATTAAAATGATTCTAACTTAGATATGTTTAATGCTAGAGAGATGATAGTATAATTGCAGTCAGATGACCCCAAGTCGTCTCCCAACGAATCCAATAGTTAAATTCGTAAATCAATGTTCAGAATCTATCTGCAAACAAGAAAAATTAGCAATAACAATAAACGTAAAAGGGGTTGAGATTAAAAGAAATTAAAACAACAAATAAAAAGCAGTTGATCTACCAATGAATTCTTCATTGGTCATCTAAAGATTATCATCCTTCAATTCTCACACAGAGCTAAACGAAAATGAACATGCGTCAATCTAATTCAACTTAAAGCTCACTAGTAAAGCACACATCCACTAGTTTAATCCATACCCACTTTGTTCCATTGCATGAGAATGATTATCTCCTCTCTCTTGAATCATGCGTCCAAGAAGTTAATTAAAACAATGTGAACTAACTAAGAAACCAAAGTTTAAGATAAGGAAGACTCTCAATCATGCGTTCAAGTACAACCTCTTACAAAAATCAATTTTCCAGAGATTAGAATATTAAAACAACTGCTATAGAGAGTTGAAAAATGAAACTTTTATTGATCAAAACCTCAAAACTCAATGGGGAATTACAAAGGAATTAACCAAAAAGGTTTAGCATTTCATGTGAAGGAAAACCAAAAGAATTACAAAGAAGAAAAGAAAACTAGGTCTAGAATGTGTTTGCTCCTATGAAACGCGATCTCAAAAGCTCCTCTCTTCCTTCTTCTGAAGTCTCTTTTATAATCTTCTTTTCTTGCACAAAATTAGGTTAAAAATATGCCTTATGATATTGTTTTACAATTATTAGATGCTTCCTTTCCTGTTTCAAATTATAAAACATATATCTTCATTCTCAAACAATATCAGATTTTATTATTGCTTCTCTTCCAAATATATTGTTTCCAATTTTCTTCAGATTTGTTCATTGACGGTAATTGATTCCAGCATTGTTGCGCGAGATATTGCAAAAGATTTTCTTGAATATTATATTCAAAGTATATTTGCTCTATTTTTGAAGGATTTTGTAGAGAAATTTTAATTGCAGGATTTTGAGAGAATATCCCTACAAAAATTTGCATTCAATTCCTTTTTTGAGATATTTGCAGATTTAATTCTCTAATTCTTTGTTTTAGATTTTGTTTCCTATTTTGATTCTAAAGAAACAACTTGGGTTAAAAATACAGAATTAATAGAAATAATAATTAGGCCCAAATAAAACCAATTATATGAATCTTAATTAAAACAATGGATTTATTTATTATTACATTCCAATAATTTATGATTAAAGTTAATAAGTGTGAATAAAATTATATTCGTCAGTATAGAAGGTATAAAATGAAACACAAAGCATCTAATACACTTGAAATAACAAAATGTAAACCACTTTGTCATAATCAATAAAAGGTAGAGGTAGCTCATCATGGTTGCGATGTCAGATGAGGTGATAGTGGTGTTTATGATGAATAAGGTTGATTTTTTGGTGGGCTAGGGTGAAATGTTGATGTTTGGGTGGTAAGTACTCTGAGTAGTTGTCACATTGATTCCTAAAGCTAAGCAACAAAGGATGTTAACAAAACTTACATTCTTCCTTTATCCCATCTCGAGAAACTAGAGTTTCTTTGCATTCTTTTTCAATGACTTTTTTAGACTATTAACAAAATTGAGCCCAATATATTTGTAGGGGCAAAACTTGCTATAACAATTGGGATAGGTGTTGTGCCTTGAGATTCATATGAAGGAGTATATATAAGTACTTTCCAGTCAAATATGTTAGAATTAATGGCTTTAAACAAGATGAGGGATGGATTGTTTATTGAAAGATTTTCGCAAATAGTGTATAAGAATGAAGATTAATGATGAAGCACAGAAGAAGCAATTAGATCAACCAAGCAGCAAAGCAGTTTTAAGTTGATTCCAGAAATTCAATCGGTTGTTTATGCGAATCAACTGATTTTTTTTACAACAGTTTATAAAATCACAGATTTAACAATTTTAATGAGTGAGAGAAAGAGAGAATCACATAAGTAATTATACTGATTCACTCCTTACCAGAGCTACATCTAGTTCTCAGAAAACTACTGAGATTCCACTATGTAACCGACAACATATTACAAACACACACACCAACAAAGAGGTGATCTTGACCTCTCAAGAACACTCACCCTCTTTGATACACCACACACACAAAGTCAGAACACCCTCTAACCTTACTGTACCAACAATTTACAAATATACAAACTTGAAAACAATTACAAAAGAGAATAGGAAATATTACTCCTTTTATAGGAAATCACAATTGATCCTATTCCACTCTTTAACCAATGCAAAGCCTAAGCAATCTTGCAATCTTCACAATCTTTCAAAATGTGTTTTGAATCTCATTTTTTTGTATTTTTGAAATAGGGAATTAATCCCAGTTTTATAGCTTTCAAAAATAGTCGTTTAAGGCAGTTAATCATGAGCCAAAACAGATTGAAACCATAGAAAACAAATTTAACAGACTTAACTAATTCTGTTAAGTATTTTTGAAAAACAAACAGTTGAAAGTGTGAATCAACCAATTGAATTGACTCTAATGGCTAAGTTAGTCAATTTCAGCTTTTTTCAAACTATAACACAACAGGTTGTTTTTCACTACTTTGAAAAACACTTTTTCTTTAAAAGATCTTGATTGATTTAGTTTTGCATCAAGCTAAGAGTAGATTTGCAAATTCTAATCTACCCAGAACTCATGCCCACAAGCAGCAATCCAGCCTTCAAGCAATCTTCATGGATTTCGAGACATCAAAGCTTTAAGTTCAATAAAATCTAAGGATCAAAATCATGAATAATTTCAAGCTTTGAGAATAAAATGATAATACCAATCATCAATCAATAACTGAATATTATAGATAAATATCACCTCAATACATAAGAGTTTAAATAAATTACTCCCAATCCCAAAGAAAAGAATTAGCCACTCATGGTGGTTATTACAAGCATAGACAACAAGAAAAGAAGATCCATATCATTTCTCCTTAACGAATGCCTCCTTTAGGGTTTCCTTCCTTTGGTTCCTCCCAATTATGTCTAAGGTTATGCCTTAAACTTTCTATTTAACCTAATTGGGCTTGGGATACGTGACATATTTATTCATAATATATCCTTTTGCTTCATCTCTCCCTAGATTCCTGAAATTAACACAAATTTGGGAATTAATCGTTTCTTATTCATCTTTTTTAATCCAAAAATATATAAAAAGGTTCAAATTCCTAAATTAGAGGTTGAATTATAACTATTTAACAATTAAAGTCCATAAGTGTGTATCTTTTTATATGAAATATTAATGAATTATGACACTTATCAACTTCCCCCAACCTAGAATCTTGGTTCTCCTCAAGCAAAGGAAATGAATATAAATAAATCATCTTTGAGTTAAAATATCAAAACATCTTTATTTACTAAATAATAGATTAAATTAGAAACTTATGATACTTTTAGCTACAAATATAAGATATAGATACAATTAACTTTCAAGATAACAACTAAAACAATGAAATGACAATATATAAAGGAATTTCTTCTCATATTCTGACAGGTAAGTGTTTCTCTCTGTTTCACTAAATTCTAACAAATCACAATTGCTTTTCATTTCATCTTCATATCACCATCACATTAGAAACATGAATCTTAAGGTTTTAAAAAAAAAAGTATTGATTTTTTAGATAACAAAATGCATACTTAAAAGAAGAACATACCTACAATATAAATACCGTACATATGTGCTATCTAATCACGAATTTCTCTGACTCTAATACTTTTCCCCATTTTCTTTACGTATTCATGATTTCAACATGAACTTATTTTTTTCAAAGATAATAGAAATAGATTATTACTATTTCCAACCAAATAAATTGTTTAAACTTTAAAACAACTAAAACCAACCATCCCCTCTTCTATATATAAATTGCATCTATGTTCTCCTTCCTTAAATATGCCAATAGGTAGGAAAATATATCAGTTAAGGTTCAAGGTGAAACAATAATAATAAAAAACAATTCTTGGCTAAAAAAAGGCTATCACAAAGATATAATCAATTTAAATAAAAGTTGGCTATCTGGTCATGGGTTTCGAATTAATACAAATTCCTTAATCATTTTCATGCTCTTTTATGATGTAACATAAAATAAAAAATCTAGCAACCACAACTATCAATTCATCAGTGAAACTCTCAACTGTTTAAGATTCACACACACTTGACTTAATTAGTCTCATTTCTTATTAACATTCTTGCATTATTTGTTCCAACTAATCATCCTGTTTAATTTTCATGTACCACAATCTCAATTAAATTTGAATATGGATTCAACACATTTTCTTTTCCAACCTATGTCTATATCATTTCATTGTTCTAATATTTAAACACAAAGTTTAATTAATATTTTTCCCACAAGTCAAATTAATATTCAAGTTCTTACAATCATTTAAGAACAAAATAAAACTAGAAAAAAAACTCAACGATTAAAATAAAACTAAAAATAAATAAATAATTAAAATAAAACTAAAAATAAGCAAATTATACAACTAAAAATATAAGAAAATCAAACAACTAAAAATATGGGCATAGATAGGAAATTGATGAAAATAAAAATTCCAATTTAGTTGAAAAGAATAAATCGAATAAAACACATAAATAACGACTTAAAGATAGAGAGGGTATAGGAAAAAAATTAGAAAGTGAAATAGGCTTTTTGGGGATAGAGGGACTTGAACCCTCATGATTTAGTAAGTCGACGAATTTTCCTCTTACTTTCAATTTCATTGTTGTCGGTATTGACATGTAGAACAACACTCTATCTTTATCTCATATGATGGATCAGTTCTTCAAGGATTTTATCCTATTATGATAAAGTGAATAATTTCATTAAGAAATATTCCATCTTTTCTTCAACTTCGAATTGGTTTGATTCACATCTTTCATTTGTTAATATTTTTTATCACAAATCGATTTTCATTAATAAATAGTAATAAATTGAAAGAGTATTTCAGTATATATATATGTTTCTAAATGTTTATCTTTAATCCATTCCTGGAATTTTTGTGAAAGAATTATTTTACTAATGCAAGAAAAAAAAGTCGTCAATTTCGTTTGTTAGAACATCTTCCATAGAGTCTTTGCACATATCCCTTTTTTATTATCACTTTCTTAATTTTTTTTTTTTTTTTTCAGAAAACAGGATTTAGCTCAGGATTGTCCATTGTGAATTCTAGGGTTTCTCTGAATTTGAAAATGATCACTTGGTAAGTTTCCATACCAAAACTAAATCCAATTAAGTCCACAATGTCTACCAATTTCGCCATATCCCCATAATTTTGTTGATATTTGAATATGATTATAATATAATGTATTTTTTCATTTCTATTGCGGAAACTTTTGAATTCATTAAATCCATATTATTCTATTAAATACTAAAAATCTTTTTTTCTCTCTCCAATTTAATTGATTTGATTTCATTTATCCTCGATACCTTTATTTGCTTGACTCAGATTCTAATATCTATATATTAACAATTCTATATATAAAGATATAGACCACATATCTACTTATCTTCTATGTACCTACTTATATTATTTTTTCATTCAATTTTGAATACTCGAATGGTCCATTCTTTTTTATTTTGCTGAAAGAAAGAAACAATCCATTTATTCATATGCAATTGATATAACTCAAACGAATCTATGTACTATAAAAAATCATTCTTTTAATGTAGAATTAGACAATTAGACACTTCTTTAAGAATATGAAATTCCTTAATATTTACAAAAATCTTTTTGAAATCAATCAATTTAATAATATATATATATATCTAGAATATTAGATAAAGAGATTATATTAATATTCATTATTATCTTACACTTTATGTTATGGACTAACATATAAATTATAGAAATTCTAAATATTGGGTTTGATTTTCTATATTTTCTATATTTGTATTAATTTGAATTTGGTTATAAAGAACTAAAAATTTATAACTCAGATCCCATGAAATTCTTTTGTATATGTATATTTCATTTACGTAATGCAAATACGATGGTCATCGGTTCGAGTTCGATAACCGACTTTTTCTCAATTTGTTTTTTATATAATTAATAATATATTTTTTAGAAATAAAAAATTGGGAGAGTTCGATCTCTCTGAAAAAAATCAAGAAATAAATCTACTTTGTTGTATTTTTTTTATATATAATACAATAAAGTTTGAATAAATTCGTCTAATTCTTCTTTGTACTATAAAACATTAGTAGATTTCGCTTTCTTTCATTTATATATAAGATTTTTCATTTCGTTTATTTTTCATTTTGATTTATAAGATTTTCATTTTAAAAAAGGAGTTTTTATGTCACATTACTGAGGACCTCGTTTCAAAAAAATACGCCGTCTGGGATATTTACCAGGACGTACTAGTAAAAGACCAACAGTAAAAAACGAACTTAGAAATCAATTGTGCTTCAGTAAAAAATCTCAATATCGTATTCGTTTAGAAGAAAAACAAAAATTGTGTTTTCATTATGGTCTTACAGAACGACAATTGCTGAAATACGTTCGTATCTCTGGAAAAGCTAGAGGATCAACGGGTTAGGTTTTATTACAATTACTTGAAATGCGCTTGGATAACATACTTTTTCGATTGGGTATGGCTACGACTATTCCTCAAGCCCGCCAATTCATAAACCATAGAAATGTTTTAGTTAATGGTCGTATAGTAGATATACCAAGTTATCGTTGCAAACCTCAAGATATTATTACAACAAAGGATGAACAAAAATCAAAAACTCTGATTCAAAATTATCTTGATTCAGCCCCCCGTGAGAAATTGCCAAATCATTTGACTGTTCACCCTTTCCAATATAAAGGTTTAATTAATCAAATAATAGATAATAAATGGGTTGGTTTGAAAATCAATGAATTATTGGTTGTAGAATATTATTCTTGTCAAACTTATACCTAACTAAAATAACACGAGTTTTTTTCTGTTATTCATATATCATAGACATGGATATGGAAAAAATTTATATTCCTTGCCCACCTGTTATCTACTATTTCTTTTATTATTGAAAAATTAGGAATAGACTGTTATGTCATAATAGATTTGAACACTTGCCCCGAATTGACTTCGAGATCTCCTAACATCTCCTACATTTTGTTGTGTTGGCCATTCTTGGATGGCTTTGATTTTTTCGGGGTCAACATGTACCCCATTTTTGTTAACTATAAAACCCAAAAACACTACACTATTAACACAAAAAGTACATTTATTATTATTAGCAAACAAACTATTAACTCTAAGCACTAAGAAAACTCCCCTAAGGTGTCTTAGGTAGTCATCAAAATAAACTACTACATATTTACTTATGCAATCCCCCTTTAAGGATTCTTTTTTCACTATGCTTGTAGGGGGTGTTGTAAGATATTCCTCATTCTTTCTAGATTCAAACAACCCCTCACTTGGTTTTTCTATTCCTTTCTTTTTTATCTCATTTTCTTCACTCTCACTAGTTTCTTCTTCTTGGCTACTATATTCATCTTTGTTCCTTAAGATCATAGATCTTTCATTGGAACAATGAGATGCTAAATGATCCTTACCAAGACATTCTAAACATTGAATTTCTCTAGCTTGAGTGTGTGAGATAAGCTCGTATTTGGATAGGTTTTGGGAAGGTTCTAGAGATGTTTCTTTTATATGTTCTTCCCCTCTTTTGGAACTCATCCTTGTCATAAGATACAGAGTATGAACTTTGTTTTTGACTTGATTGTTTTGTCAAAATTTGTTTTTCAACTTTAATGCTAAATTGAATCAAGTCATTTAAATCTCTATAAGGTAAAAGTTCAACTTTGTTTCTTATCTCAAGTTTGAGACCACTTAAAAACCTGGATATGGTGGTATGGTTTTCTTCATTAATCCCTGTCCTTTTCATATATAACACCATCTTTTGCCAATATTCTTCTACACTTAGAGTTTTTTGATGAAGTACTTGGAGTTTGTCGATTGACTTCCTATTGTAGTAGGGGGGAATATGGCGGCGTCTTAAGGCTCCCCTAAGGTCATTCCAATATGTAATGGGAGGGTCCTTATGAAGGCGCCTTTCTCTCTCAAGGACAGTCCACCAATACATAGCATTTCCTTGAAAACTTAAGGTGGTTAAGGGTACCTTTCTTTCCTCACTTACTCTATGGTAAGCAAACAATTGTTCTACCTTCATTTCCCAATCTAGATATGTTTCAACATTTTCTTTTCCATAAAAATGAGGTAGCTCTACCCTAACCTCCTTTGGACTTTCTTGTCTTTCTTTTCTAGCTCTCATAGGAGGTGGTTGATAATAGTCATTAGTTCTAAGGTTTTGTTCCCCAAAAGAATCATTCACCCTAGAGCTAGATGCATGAGTACTCTTTTTGGATTTGGCGTAATCATCTATTTCTTTAACCATTTTCCACTCATCTTGTATCAAAGCAAATTGAGCATCCTTTTCTTTGAGTAGGGTCTTGATAGAGATCAAATAAGAGAGAATTTTACCAATGAAGGAAGAGGCCATTCACCCAAACATTTAAAGTTCTTCCTTCTAGTCTTCTCAAAAATTAAAGAAGAATTAAAATAAAGAGAGAACCAAGCCTAAAGCCAAAAGAAGACTACAAGCTTTCAAGAATGGGCTTCAATTAATATCTCTCTTTATAGTTTCTTTTGTATAAATTTGTAAATAATATAGAATAGAGTTTAGGAAGATGCTAAAGAGGGAAACCTAAAGATACCTCTTGTGTAAAGCATCTTTAGACATTAGCATTAGGAAAAGTCTAGAAGGTATCCCTTCATTCTCCACTTTAGGCGCTAGAAGTGGAAGAGTTGCAAGGCAACCTTGGATAACTTCCTTTGTAAGCTTCTTGTAAACTCATGACCGGTCCTTTCTCCTATAAAAGGAGGACTTGAGTCCTTGAAATAATAGATTTGATATTTTGAGTATTGAAATTCTCCCAAATTGGTGAGTGATTGAGAGACTTGTGTCTTCTCCTCTTCTAGTCTCATCTTGAGTGCACTCTTGGAACCTCAAGTGGTGGCATCTACACTCATCTTGGAGCCTTACATCCTTCAAGTGGTGTGTTCATCTCCAAGAACTCCAACCACATAAGTTTCCTATTTCATTTCATCTTCTTCATCCATTTTCATTCCAAAACAAATCCTAAAACATGTCTTAGATGTTTCTTTCAATTTCAATCGGTTAATCTTGTTTTGTTTTGTGTTTTCATTCGGTAGTTCTTCTTAGTTTGTTGTTATTGTGTTGTTAATTGAGTTTCATGGAGATTTAATTGGTTCATTTGTGTTCTTTTATGTTTCTATTCGGTTCTTTTGTATTTCAATCGGTTCATTTGCCTTTTCATGGGTTTCTATATGAGTTTGGCTTGGTTACTTGTGATTTGGTGAGTTCTTGAATGTTAAGAACATTGATCCAATTCTTAGAAAGCGCCTAATCATATTCCAACTCAAGTTGAATCAATAACATGTCCATATTATATCTCTATCGTGTTATTGGAATCATATCATGTGGTATCATGAATCTTAGGTTTGTTCTTGTTTGTGTTTGAGTTGTTTTTGCACTTTTTAATTCAAGAACTTTACATTCTTGTTGTTACCTTTCTGTTTTAGGTTTATTTTTGAGTATTTCTTGTTGTTTTCTTGTTGTTATTACATTGTGTTTGTGTCATTTTGATTTTTGAATCCTGATCCTGCCTGTTGACCAGAACGCGAGAGCCTTGCCTCGTCAAAGGTAGCTTCCTCTGGATCGACTTTGCACCGTGTTAGCTCTCGTCCTTCACCTTGATTCACCTCAAGAACCTGCAAAAGACAGAACGGCGCCGCTGCGGCCGATCGCGCTCCGACGCTCAAGTCAACGACTGAACCACCAAAATACTAAGAGGAAAACTAAGAACTTCAGGAACCGTGCAATGTTCTCTCTCAGCGTACTCAAGTTCTC
>Ga0123342_1005222_pt1 | contig 19074 bp, 8 predicted proteins | sample Turbeawhitnodule_FD_89960 | JGI IMG/M metagenome (GOLD analysis project Ga0123342, IMG submission 89960) | Root nodule microbial communities of legume samples collected from Mexico - Turtle bean Mexico white nodule | ecosystem: Host-associated > Plants > Roots > Nodule | place: Mexico: Nepantla... | reverse complement strand
GACATTAATTGAAGCCTATTCTTGAAAGCTTGTAGACTTCTTTGGCTTTAGGCTTGGTCCTCTCTTTATTTTATGTATTCTTTAAATTTTGAGAAGACTAGAAGGAAGAACTTCAAATGTGTGTGTGAATGACCTCTTCCTTCATTAATAAAAGCCTCTTCTATGTGATCTCCATCACACCCTTACTTCCAATGCCTGAAGAGAAATAGAAGGTTCGTATGGACCTAAGAGTGTGAAGAGGCGTTTGTGAAGCTGAAGGAATACCTGGCCAGCCCACCAGTGTTATGCAAGCCAAAGTTGGGTACCCCACTCTGCCTATACTTCGCTGTCACGGAGAAGACGATCAGCTCAGTTCTGTTGCAAGAGCAAGATCGGGAGCAGAAGCCGATTTACTTTGTCAGCAAAGTACAGCAAAGGCCAGAGGTGAGATACCAGGCCTTAGAAAAGGTAGCTCTAGCAGTAGTGTTCTCAACACGAAGGCTTCGCCACTACTTCCAGAGTTTCACTGTGATAGTAATGACAGACCTCCCAATTTGCAAGGTCTTACAAAAATCGGATGTAGCGGGAAGAATGGTGCGTTGGGCAGTAGAACTGTCTGAGTTTGATGTACAGTATGAGCCTAGAGGCCCCATCAAGGGCCAGGTTTTGTGGTAGAACTCTCCTCAGCAACTACGCATCAGGAAGGAACGGGTTTCAGATGGGTGCTTTCTGTAGATGGTTCTTCGAACTAGTAGGATAGTGGGGCTGGTGTCATCTTGGAAGGACCAAATGGGTTGCTGATTAAGCAGGCCCTACGGTTCGCCTTCAAGGCCAGCAACAACCAAGCAGAATACGAGACCCTGAACGCTGGAATGTTGTTGGCCAAGGAGATGGGAGGAAAAAGATTGCTAGCAAAGAGTGATTCTTTGTTAGTCACAAGCCAAGTTACAGGGAAGTACCAAGCTAAAGACCCTCAGATGGCCTCATACTTGGAATACGTACAGGTCCTGAAGGAATCGTTCGAAGTGTTTGAATTAGTCCACGTACCCAGAGAACAGAATGTCTGAGCTGACCTGCTTGCAAAGCTCGCCAGTTCGGGCAAGGGGGCAGATAGAGAAAGGTGATTCAGGAGACCTTGAAAACACCTCGAACCACCACGGACAATGCGGCAGAAGTTCAGTACGTTAGCACATCGGAAGGGACGAGAAGGAGCCATCGATCGTTAACACATGAGACGTTGAAAACACCCAGAATAAGCATATATCCGGTTGTTGGGGAAATAGGATCGCAAGTTCACCAGGTCGAATCAGGAGAAACTTGGATAACGGCCTACCAACGTTACTTGGCCGATAATGTGCTCCCGTTAGAACCCGCAGATGCTCGAAAGGTCAAGAAAAATTCGAGTAAGTACACCCTGATCGATGGGAAATTGTTCAGGCATGGATTCACCCATCCTATCCTGGTATGTGTAGACGATGAACAATGCACGCGCATCATGGCAGAACTACATGAGGGGATATGTGGTAGCCACATCGGTGGCCGGTCTCTCTCATCAAAGGCCATTCGTGCAGGGTATTACTGGCCAACCATGAGGGAAGATTGCACGAGGTACACCCAGCAGTGCAAACAGTGGCAACAACATGCTGACTGGCACAAGACGCCTCCAGAGAAGCTAAGGTCGATCTACAGCCCATGGCCATTTCATACTTGGGGGATCGACATTTTGGGACCCTTTCCTTTGGCAGTATGGCAGATGAAGTACCTTGTGGTTGCCATAGAGTATTTTACGAAGTGGATCGAGGCTGAGTCGGTGACACAAATCACAGCCCATAAGATCTAGCACTTCGTGTGGAAAAACATAGTGTGTCGCTTCGTTATACCGAAGAGGTTGGTATCTGATAATGGTACCCAGTTTGCAAGCCAACAATTGGGCAACTTATGTACGAAACTGAGAATAAAGCAAGTGTTCGCATCAGTAGAACACCCCCAGAAGAACGGACAGGTCGAGTCGGCTAACCAAGTTTTGCTCAGAGGTCTGAAGAGAAGGTTGGACAAAGCCAAAGGGACTTGGATAGAAGAAGTTCCTAGAATCGTGTGGGCCTACCACACTACCCCTCAGTCCACAACCAAGGAAACGCCATTCAGCTTGGTGTATGGTTCAGACGCCATGATCTCGGTAGAAATCCAGAAGAACTCACCACGTTTCCAGAACTTTGTGGTCGAAGAGTCGAATGAGGAGAGAAAGGTGAACTTGGACCTACTGGATGAAGTGAGGGAGGAGGCAAGGATTAAGGTTGAAGCCTTGAAAAGGAGGGTGGAATACAGACAACTCCAAGTTGAGACCTCGGCAATTCCAAGTCGCCGACCTGGTGATGTGGAAAGCCCACCCGTACCAGTTGGAAAACAAGTTATCTCCCAAGTGTACCGGCCCTTTCAGAGTAACGGAGGTCATCGGGAATGGAGCATACATGCTTGAAACGTTAGAAGGTGGTGCGATCCCTCGAACTTGGAACGCAACCAATCTTAAGTTTTATTTTAGTTAATTGTGCATTGTACATGTTTAAGGGGACACTCTTTTTCCCTTATGAGGGTTTTTTAACGAGGTCACCCGAATAAAATTTTATTCAGTTAAGAAGTGTACATTGCAGTTAAATGAACCTCTCCCTTGTAGTGATAGGCCAAGAGCGGAAGTAGTATGGTTCCCCAAGTGGATCTCCCTTTTGCGTAAGTTCACCAAGCCTGAGAACAATATGATTCGACAGTTAAATGAACCTCTTCCCTTGAAGTAATACACGGAAAGCAGAGGTAGTTTGGTCTTCCCAATAAGCCCCTCTCGTGTAAGTTCACTAAGGCGAAAAATAGTATGGTTCGCTAATCAAATGAACCTTTTTCCTTGAAGTGGTACACGAAAAGCAGAGGTAGTTTGGCCTTCCCAATAAGCCTCTCTCGTGTAAGTTCACCAAGGGGAAGAATAGTATGGTTTGCTAATCAAATGAACCTCTTTCCTTGAAGTGATACACGGAAAGCAGAGGTAGTTAGACCTTCCCAATAAGCCCCTCTCGTGTAAGTTCACCAAGGCAAAAAGAAGCATGGTTCAAATGTCAAAGACTCGCTCCTTGATTTTTATAGCAAGGTCGAGATCAGCTATTCAAATCTGTCCCTTGACTTTATACAGCAAGGATGAGGTCACAAAAGAGCGGTTCACTCGGGTTAGAAACACCAAAGGGAGTCATACGCTCCCTCTTGCGTATTAACTCCAAGATCGAATAGCATAGCTCACTGGTTAAATCCACCCTAACCTTCGTAATACGGGATCAAGATTGGGAAGATACACTTCAGCCAAAGTCAAGAGCGATATGGCTCACCATTGTTGACCAGCAACATGGTCCTCCCATCGATCCAAGGAAGGAAAGGACGAAGATAGAACTGCCCTACTTCGTAAGAGGAAGATCAAGAACAGCAAGGGGAGTGTACCCTTGATCAAAGGTCATTCTCGTAGCACGAGTTGCCCGTCAACAACACACTTGGACTCACCAAAAGGGGTAAGATCCACCTCAGGATGCACATAGGCAAACTGAGCGATGGCATCTTGAAACCCCTCACCATAAGCGTCAGCGACATCGTTTGTGAGCTCCTTCTCTGTCTTTTTGAAGGACTCAATCGTCTCAGCCAACGACGCAGTCTTCTCAGCCAACCCGCCCTCAACCTGCCCTAGAAGAACCTCGCGCTGGGTGGCCCTCTCCTCTAGCTTAGCCATTTTGCCCTTCAGTTCCGTCACCAACTCTTCGAGCTCGACCGCACGGGTGCGAAGAGGCAAGATTTTCGCTTCTAGTTCAACCGCCTCTTGACCCTTGTCATGAAGGGCCTTCTTGGCGTTCTTCTCAGATTGGCGAAGGCTTGCCAGCTCCAAGTACAGGACGGTCTCGCGATTGGTGAAGATCTTGGTCCTGATGGACAGTTCCTCCTCGAGCTTTGCCACCCTAACCTTGAGGTCTTCGGCCTCTTGGGCCCTGCTAAGTGCAAGATTGGAGGCGAGTTAGAGGTCCCCAAGGCCATCGGCCACACGATTCTGAAGGAGATTTCCGTTTAAGCCCTCCATCATCTCCTTGTCTTGGAAGCGACTGAATATACGTTGGAGTAGCAGGGGAAGTGGTGAGGTGGAGGGCATCTCTTGGCCCACCGGGGCACTCTCTCCTCCACCCTCCTGGACAACAAGGGGGAGTGGAGATGAGGCACTTGAAGGATGGTCCATAAAGGTCGGGGTCCTACCCGATGCAGAAGTTGAGGGTGTCACGGCCTCACCTACTCTTGACCTTTTATAGACAAGGCCGGTGCATGTGTCCTCGTCGTCAGTTTGGACGGCCACTACCCCTTCTGGCCTATCAACAGCAGGGCCTGGTTCAGTTGGATGAGGGGCAGGAGCGACTGAGGTCGAGGGGGCAATGGGCGTTGATGTGCCCTCCCCGACAACGATCGCCTTTCGTTTGGCCAGCAGGTTAGCTAACTTCTTTTTCTTATCTTATTAAGGCCCATATTTGCATGCAAGACAACAAGTTAAGGTAGGAAACAGTAAACGAGGCAAGTATGCAAACAAGAATGAAGTGAAAAACGAAGCATGGAACAAAGAAGTACCAATATATGCCTTAAGGTTCTTTGGGCTAAACTCACTCTTGAGTAGCTCCAAAGTGCTAAAAGCAGAGAATCCGGAGAGGAGCTTGCATACCCCACGCTCTTGAGGGGCAAGGTCCTCAAGACTTTGGGGCTTCTGAAGGATGGGTTTCTTTGTCCAGTACAAGGGAAACCCATCAAGAAGGGCGGGGTCCCTCCGATTGCTCCTGATTTTGAAGAAGTTCTTCTTGAACCCCTTATATGATTGTTGGAAGAGCGTTAAGAGTACCCTACCAGCCACCCCGTTGAAACTAACCCACAATTTCTTCCCAGGGTCCTTCACTTCAAAGCAGAAGAGGAAGGTGTCTACAGATGGCGTAAGGACAAGGTTGTAGTAGAGAATGACAAAGGCCCTTACAAATGCCCAACTGTTGGGATGTAGTTGGGCGGGAGCTACGTTCACCTCCGCCAGAAGAGTGCGTTTGAATGGGGTAAGAGGTAACCGTAGCCCCAGCCTTCAGAAAATGGTAGAATAGATGAAGTAGAAGGAGCCCTTCGGATCAGAAGCTTCATCCAAGCATACCAGTTCGCCCTCAAGACAAGCCACTACCTGCACGAACTTATCATGGTCCTTACCGAAGACGCGCGAAGGATGGCAGGTTTGTTTCTTTCTATAAGTCGTTATGGTCTCGAGGGTCGTAAAAATGGATGTTTCTTCTAGAAGGTCCACCGGTGTCTAGCAATATAGGGACTTATAGAATGAGGCAGGAGGAGGAGGGACCGGCGAAGAAGATGGAACGGGGGATGAAGTTGAAGTGGAATTGGATTCTGAAGGAGAAGTTGGTTCGGGAGCTCGTTTAGTCATCTTGGATAAGAAAGCTAAAAAGAAGAAGAAAAGGAGAAACTTTAGAGGTGGAAGGTGGCGCAACTCGACAGAACCAGAAGAAACTCAGAAAACAGAGACTCAAAGCATGAATAGTAGAAATGAACACACAGAGAAATGCAGAAATCATAAACAGACCCAGGCAGTTATAATAATGTTACCAATAACAAAATCATAAAGGGTAAAGCAATCGGGAGGTAAAAATCATACCTTTTGAATATTGAGATTTGAGGGTTTGAGTTTGGGAGGAAAGAGAAGATAGCGTTTTTAGTTTTTCGCAGAACGCTAAGGGAAGGTTCGTGTGAGTGAAAGTAATGAAACAATGATGGGAGCGTAAGGGTTAAAGTGTTTTGAACAGTGCGCGAAGAAGATCGAGTGCCAACAAGTCCCTGCCATCGATCGTAACACGTGTACGTTGATTAGCGAAGAATGATGAGACGTCGCTTCGATCTACTGTTCATGCCCGTTACCCAGAGCCACGTAGGTCGCGCGGTGCGATCACCTAGTCTCTTCGCTGGAGCTAACTACAGCTTGAGACTGGGGGGGCTTGTGTCCCGACCAGACATCGCACACCAATGCTTGGTAATGGAAGGGGGGCCACATGAGGTGGGCCCCAGACGCTCCTACCAAGGGATTGGTTAGTCTGTGAGATTGCTATCCTAAGATCGATGTTGGAGATCGATATCGGACCTTGCCGATAGAGGGAGAAGATCGGACATCGGTCATCCAGACGTAGTAGGGGGCCACGTAAGGTGGACCCAAGAGTCTTGTTAAGATAACAGTTAAAGACAAGAGATATCTGGGAAGTCTAAGTCACGAGGGATCCATGCACGTGGTGTGTATGACGCATGAAGGCGCAACACGTGTGGATAATCCTAGGAGGCGTTAAGGCCCATTAGGGTTAGGATTTCCAGGGAAAGCTGCATGCATGGCACGTGAATACTTAGGGCACCCATGAAGCAGATGGCGCTAGAGATTAGGTGCACAAGTTGGTACCTAAGCGGCCACTTTGTCATTCATTGCACTCCAATTAAGGGAAGTTCATGCGCCAGATACGCTAAGATTCTATGAATAGCAGCGCAAGGACATTCTCCAAGGAACCCTAGTCAAGGGTAACAACGTAAAGGTAAATCCTAGTTTCAACCTGTATAAAGGGTGCCAAAACGCTAGTAAGGTACGTAGTTTCTAAGACTGAAGCTAAAATACACACTTGGTGTTTCTTTGCCCTAATACTGACTTGAGCGTCGGAGTGCAAATGGCCGTTAGGGTGCCCCTTTGTCTTTGCAGGTGAGAGGTTTCTTGATCAAGAAGGCACGATTCTCAGGCAAGATCGAAGGGTCAAAGCAGCTGTTGGAGTCAACCGGCGAGGTAATTCAACTGGCAGGAACACTTTTAATTTGAAATATTACTCAAACATGACACTTATCAGTCAAATGTCTCTAACTTGAAGATTTTGAATACTCAAACAAGAAATGAAGATGAAGACGTTGTAGTTTGAGGAGGACTCAAAGTTAAGGGAAAACAAGTTTTGAGATTATATAAGAGGAATAAAACCTTTGTAGTTTAAGAGCACTCAAAAATTTAACTGTGTTTTTTAGATTTAGGAGAAGAATTCACGTAATAAGTATGAGTATATGAAGTAATTGTCATCTTATTTAAACAAGTGTATGCATCACAAATTTAAACAGGTGTTCAAATATTTCAAACCATAACTTAGCAAATTTTTCATGAGACTTTACTTACATGTTTAAAGTTATCATTAAACTCTAAACGTTTGAAACTCATATTGATCGTTTATATTCTAATAAGATTTTGGAGTTTCTACCAGACAATCAACCTATATCGTCTAATGCATATATATTGAACATAATAATTTAATATACTTTGAAAAATATATTATTTTAATTTTCATATAGATATCAAATAATTTTAAATTAATAATGAACAGCATAATATTTGTTAAAAGTTACAAATTTTGTAATTTAAAAGTTTTTTATATACAAAAGTTTATTATATTAATTTAAAATTATTTAATGTCATACTTATATATATATATATATATATATTAAAATATCTTAAAATGTTGAAATATTTATATCTTTAGGGTTTAAGGTTTAAACCCTAAATACAAACAAAGACATACTCGAACTATTTTTCTTAAAATCTATAACAATACATAAGAGTATTCTCTTTTTTTTACACTATTTTATTTATTAAAATATAATAAATTTTACAGTTATTTATTTGAAACTGAAAATTTTAATTTAAAAATATTTAGAAATTTTTAATTTAAAAATATTTAGAAATTTTTAATTTAAAAATATTTAGAAAATTTTGAATTTGAAAATAAAAATGAATTTCTTACAATTTTATCCTTTAAATAACTACTTTTAAAAAAAAAATCAAATGATAATCACTTACACAATAAAAAATATTTCATACTATAAAAAAAAACTATTTATTTTTATAATTACTTTTAAAAAAATATTTTTATAATTTAATAATATATTTTTATTTCAATAGTTATTATAATAATAGTAATTTTTTTCAAAAGAAAAAAAAATGTACAGTATTTAAATTATATGTTTTAATAAAAATTATTTATTTATTTAATAAAATAAATAATTTAATAATTTATTTTTATTTCAAGATAACTAAATAAATTCTCTTTTTAAAAATAAAAATTACATGTAAATAACAATAATAATATACCCTTTAATATATATAATTTATTTTAAATATATATATATAGATATATATATATATATATATATTCAATTTTTGTTATATTTTAATAATTAAAGTAATTAACAAAAAAAAATGTTATAAATTGTAGTAGTGTTTTCGTTTTTAATATATGTGAATAAAAATATATAATAAAATTTATAATAACATTTTGTAATTTTATGTTATATATTAATTCAATAAAATTATAATTTTTAAAAATTTATAATGTAATATTCACAACAAAGAGAAAATATGAACACACATACGAATAACTTTTGTTTTATTAAATTTACACAAATAGTTACATACTCAAACTAATTTTCTTAAAAATGTTATTAACGGTAATAAATTATTTTTAAAAAATTGAAATCTAAGTTATAATTAAAAATATTTAAAATGATATTTTGAAAGATATAAAAAATTAACTTAAACAGCTTAGTTTAACTGTTTTTGAATGTGTTCTCGCCGGTTGACTTGCTCGTCTGTTGATTTTGGTGATAAACTCTAATTTTCAAGTAAGGGCTTACTAAAAATCAAGAAGTATTCAGTTTCAGTCTCAAAAACAACTACCTTTACCAAGGGACTCAATCTCCTTTTATAGTTTATCTCTGGTAACAGTTTTCTCTCATGAGAATCTAATTTCAACTGAAAAAATACTCAACATGAAAGCATTCTATTTATGGACGCCTTCTCTCAAGGTGTTATAACATAAAGAAATTTTATCTCTAAGAAGTGCATAAAATAATAACAGAACAACCAACTTATGTGTCAACATGAGGGGAATATTCTGTTTAAGTGGACACCCTACTCATGGTGCAATATTAGTCCAACAGCCGAACTGACTTGCCTGTGCCATGCATCGAGATTCTACCACCGAACACAATGTAAATTTCTGAGTTGAATTTAAAAGTGTATGAAACATTACAAGAAAATCATGAAATTGAAACTAATTTTAAAAACAGAGACTAAATAAATTAGTTTCTATTATTGTTAAATGGTTTTTAAATTGGTATTTAATTAGCAACCAAAGTTTTTGTTATCAAATTTATAAACTAAATAATTGGTAGTTAAAACTTTGGTAGCTAATTAGATATCAATCTAGAAACTATTTAACAATGATAGAAACTAATTTAGAAACCAAATTTTTTTTAGTTTCTAAAATAGTCTCTAATTAATTACTATTACAACTAATTATTTTGGTTTCTAAAAATTGGGTTCTATTTGATGATTTTTTTTTTTATTGAAACTATACCAAATGCATATTTGAGTATATTTTAATGGTTTTGGTATAATAAAATAAATATATTTGAAATGTAAGCAAAGAGGATATACTATATGCAGGTTAAAATTAAAGTAAAATAAAGATTGGAAATTAGTTTCTGATATTCACATTTCTTTGAACACGATTTTGAAATGTCAAATTAGAATGATTTTGATAAAATAATAGATTAAATTTTATTTTTTTTCCAAAATAGAATTTTTGAATTTTTTTTATTCCAACAATATACTGGACCAAATAATTTTTTAAATAGTACGATCTAATTCAGCAGTTCAAGAATTCGTTACGTGATTAAGTATAAGTTAGATGGAAAACTAGTCCAAATTTAGTTTAGAGAACAGAACTCTGACCTGATTTTTGTTTTTTTATTTATAAAAAATAATAAGATTTTAAAATTTTTAATTTAAAAATTTTATCTGAAAAAATTAATATTTTACAAAATAAGAATTTTGAATAAAATAGTAGAAAAATATATATTTTTAAGTATAAAACTTTAAAAAGGTAATTATAGTGAGTAATATTTTAGAAAAATAAATACATTAAAAAATAATAATTTATAAAACTAATTATATTAAAAATAATTATTTAGAAAATATTATAATTCAAAAAAAAGTATTTAGAAATATTATAATTTAAAAATAATATTTAAAAAGTAATTATTTTAAGAACTAATTAATTGGAAAATTAAAAATGCTAAAATTTAATTTGTTAGAAAATGAAATATTTAGAGGACTGATTATTTAGTTTTATATTGAATTAAAAAGTTAATATTGATAGATATTTATTTATAAATAAAATGCAGATTAAGTAAATTTAAACGAAAAATTATTAAAAAAATATTATAAATTAATTTCAATTTTTTTATTTATATAATTTTAAAATTTATTTTTAATTATACACATAATTATTAAATAATATGATAATAGCAATAGGGATAAAAAAAATAGGGAATAGTGTTCTTTATAAATTATATTTTTCTTTGAATAAAACATTTTCCACTATTTTCTTTTAAATTATTTCTTTCTCTTTTTTCTATGAAATTTTCCAAACCAAACTTACACAAAAAAATATTTCAAAATTTACAAATGTTAATTTTTGTAACAATTTTTCTTATTTACATAATTTTCTAAATAATTATTTCTTAAAATATATGTTTTTGTAAATAGTTATTTCTTTGAATAATTTCTTTTATAAATTATTATATTTTATATAATTATATTTCTAAATAAATATTTTTTAAATTTATTTTTCAAACCAATTGTGTTTTAAATTAATTATTTTTAAAAATCCAAAATTATAAATTCTCTTGATTTAAAAAAAAAAAAATCAAAACCTGATTCAAGATTCAGTTATTTAAAAATCAAATTCTAACTTGTCTTCTGGCGAAATTACACTCAATTACAGTTCAGAATAACTCTGAATTGCTATAATAAATTATATCATTTGAATAACTATTGGAATGTTATGGTATTGAGATAAAATAAAAGTTAAAGTGTGCTATTTTAGAAAGAAAAAAATTGTTAAAAACACAAGTAGAAAATGCATACCAAAAATATGTTTGAATTTCGAAGATAAAATATATATTTGAAATTGAGTTTTATATTGAGATTCAACTTGCTAAACCCTTGAACCCAATCAATTTCCATATAACCAGGTATTAAAAAGAAACTCTATAACTTTTTCTAAAGATGGAAGTGAATTTTTTTGGGGTGAGAGTTATTGAAAAGGAAAAAAGGGGCATATTTAAACAACTCTGGGTCTTACCCTATTCTTCCAGGAGTCAAGTGAGTAGAAAAGAAAAGAAACCTAAAATAGGTTCTACTAGTTAACCAAAAGGAGGTTATTATTGGATGTTATTTCTAGGTTAGTTGGATCTTTCATTTATATTTAACCTTTAAATCCACCAAATTAGCAAATAAATCAGAGTAGTGGTTCAGGTTTGTTTCACTTTTCTATCTTTTGTGGCGGCTCAGATTTCGCTTCAGGACTAACTCTTCCATAAACCAAACACTATCAATTTAAATATCCTCATCTTTCTTCTTCTTTACCAAAACCCCACTCTTTATTTCTTCCTGCTTTTGTAGTAAAAACATTTTTTCTTCACTCTCTTCAACTCACTTCCTTCTCTTCACTTTTTTTTTTTTTTTAACTTCTTTATGATTTTTCTGGTAGAACTATAGCTGAATATGGCTAGAAGGATTATGGGTTTCTCTCCTAATAGAGCCCAGGATCCACAGTACCCACCTATGGTTAGACAAAGCTCTTTATACAACCTCACCTTTGATGAGGTTGAGAGCCAGTTGGGAAACACAGAGAAGCCTATCCATGATATGTCCTTGGATGACTTTCACAAAAGTGTTATCTCAGCTGAAAGTGGACAACTTGTGCAAACTTCATCAAATCATCATTCATTTACTCTTGGGAACATGAGCAATGGTATGCATGACACCAAAAATGGCATCAGTGAGGGTTGGAGGGGAATTGTTGACCAAGAACATATGAACAGGTGTGTAGACACCCTCTTGAAACAACCTACTTTAGGGGAATCATCATCTTTAGAACATTTACTAGCTAATAATGTAGCTGATCAGAATGCTAACGTTCACACTACAACCCCGATGGTAATTGATCCGATACATCAACAGCATTGGTTGCAAATTCCTTCCATTAACACCCACCAATCTCCGCATGAGCCACAGATGATTGGAAATTCTCAAGATTTCAATGTTTCAAAGTCATTCTACGATAGCCAACTTAGTTATTCAGAAAATTCAGTGGGGGTTTCATTGTCTCCTTCCTATTCAGATTCTAAGAGTCCTCTTTTTGGGAAGAGAAAGCAGTCAAACGAGACGCTGGAAAAGGCTGTGGAAAGAAGACAGAAGAGGATGGCTAAGAACAGGGAATCTGCAGCAAGATCAAGGGCAAAGAAGCAGGTTAGTTCAATGTCTCATCATCAACTTTCATGATGCGGTGTGAGAAATTTATATCACTCTTGTTTGTTCTTTATCATGTTTCCTTCAAGGAACACATACATAGATTAGAGAACGAGAAGTGTCGCCTTCAGAAAGTGAATAGCTGGCTCAAACAGCTGAAGGTACATTCAGCAATCCATTTCCAACTGAAAATAGTTGTGCTTTGTATCTATGTGTTGTGCTAATTAATCTTTATTATGATTGTTTCTGCCTGACTGCATGTTTTTCTTTTGTAAGTGCACGACCTAACCCAACCATCTCTTGTGAGATGCAGAAGTATGATTCTTGTATGTGTAAGTGTTTGTTATGTACGATGAAAAGGACATTTTCTATTCCGTTTTTGTAGTCCAAAAGTTAGATGTACAAAAACGAGAAAAGATTTGTGTTGTGGGCTCTATTTTAGCAAAAGAGCATCTCTAATAAAAATAATCCAAGGTTCTAAAAAATATTTTATAAGCATTTCTAAGTATATAAATTGATTTTAATTTGTAAAGAAACCTATTTCACTTTTTTTTCTTTCTAAAAATGCTTACTGAAAAGCATATCTAAATATTCTTCCAGCAACAAAGAAAAAAAATCAGAATTATAATTAACTTCGTTGATTATTTATTTTTATCTCTTACACCTTTGACCTAAAATCCTTCCCTTAGTGTTTTTATTTTATTTGTGCAATCTCTTATCCTTAACCTAAAAACTTCTCCCTTTTAATTGGTTAGTGTTATCATTTTATTTGTTTGGGATCAATTCGGTGCAAATTTGTTATTTTTCTCTTTCATTTCACTTTCAATCATTCGTTTTATTTAGATTTTTTTATCGGCAATTTTATTTGGAGTTGTTGACACGTACGTTATTTTAATTAAAAGTCTTGCTTAACTTTGCAATAAACAAATTTTGTTTTTTAAATACTATTTTAGGTAGCATTTTTAAAATTCATTTTAGTTATTAGTAAGGGTAAGTGTATTCAAGTTACACAAAAAAAAAATATTATTTACAATATTTAATTTACTATTTTTTATTAGAAAAAATAATTGAATTATATGGAGTAGTTACCTATATACAAAGTAATCCAGTAAAATAAACTCCACCAAAGAATGTTTGTGCACACTTTAGACTCAACCATTTCTGTTACAATTCATTTCGGTTTGCCCACAGCCCACAGCCCACATACAAACCATGTACTCTGCAAACCTACCTTAAAACAATGCATCAGACAATATTACAATGCAGATATGCTTAGGTTTTTCATTTGTTCATTCATGATAAAGCTTATAGTATCATTAAACTGACTTCATTCTTTACTATGACAAGATCCTCGTACAGATACTTTCATTCAATGTTAACCTATTTAAAGCATTATGGGTTCTCCTCCATTTCATTATAGAATGATAATGCTTTGAGTTTGTATCACCCAGCTATAACCATTTAACCCTTGATTTTTTGTTGTTTAAGGCTTTTTGTTTCAGTTTCTCCTTACACTTTCTAGCTAATATCCTCAATCCCTATGTGTTTCTTGACCACAACCCCTCTATTAGGTCATTAAACTTGCAATATATATATATATATATATATATATATGAACGTAGAAGGTTTGGCCCCAATGTATGCTTCTTTCTTTGAGAATAAAAGGGCACTGGTTTGAAACATTCCTCGAATAAAATAATTCTATTGATTCAACTTTTGGTTGACCCACACTTTCATACCATGTGTGTTTTCTTCCTATAAAGGAAATGTCAACTAATCCAATCTTCCTCTTATTAGTGTTTACCTTTTTCTTTTCTTTTATCTTCTCTACACTCTTAACTACGTTAGATATAACTTGTAGAAGGTAATTTTTTTTAAATTTGAGAGGCTTTAGAGAGGAATCGATAGTTGGATAGTGTACAAGGTATTCCATAAATAGTTTTTATTTATTTATATTTTATTACCAATAATAAAAAAAAAAACCTCTTAACTACGTTAAAATCACCTATCATTGCCCGTGTTGTATTCCCGTTTCATTGTTTTTAATTCATTATTTTCTCCCACATTATTTCCTTCTCAGTTATGTCAGAGGGTGCATATACATTCCCGATGTACATTTTTTTTCTATACTTTTCTTTAACTATTTGAAACCCTCTCTTTGCTAAACACACTTGCATTCCAATCTATGTCATTTTCGCCTCACAAGTTCTAACACAGTTCATTTACTGATTGATTCCATTTTCACTTATGATATAAGATGATAAACTTTAAAATATTGATAAATAATATAATTCTTTCAACTTTTTTTTTATATTTTAACCAAGATATTACAGAGTGGACTTTAAGCCTAACTCAACCCCATAAAACCGGCTCATAGGGTTGAGGTTTGCACCCACTTATATACAATGAAAGACTCTAATCTCTAGTCGATCTCCAACCCAAGACATTATTATATTTTTTTATCATCTTTCTTAAAGATATTTCAAACATTACATTAATTATAATAATGAGTAAGATATACATATTTAAAACATATATATTTTTTATTTTATTTTAAAATTTGATTATTATAAATATTATAAGATATAATATAAAAAAACAGTATAATTACAATATGAAAAATGTATATATATTCAGTTAAATATATATATATATAATTAGATAGTTTGTTTATAAATAATATATTATAAAATTTTGAAATTTAATAAAATTAAGATTAAAAGTACCTTCAAAATATTTTTTTTATCCATATTAAAAAATTTACATATGATTATTCTGTTATTCTATTATTTATGAACTATTTTAGCATATAATCCTACCAACATTACTATGTTTTCAATTTTTCCTTTTTTACTTTTCAGCTACTTTTATGAAACACACTATTTTTTCTTTCCTATACCATATTATTTTTCATTTTAGAACTGCTTTCTTTTCCTTGTAATTTTTTCTTTTTCTCCACCTAAATCCACACACAAAGGTTTAGTAACTAATTTGTTTTTACTCTAATATATTATGTTACTTCTAGCAAAAGACACTAATATGAATATATATATATATATATAGGAGTGGAAGTTTAACCTTTTTCCTTGTTTGGTACGTAAGATCTTGTAGTAGAACCTAGTTTATTAACTTCTTTAGAAAGAAACTCTCTTTTTTTCTTGAATGAATTTTTATAGATATTTTTGTTTTATTTTTTATCTTTTTTTTCTAAACCTTTTTTCCTTCAACTCTATATACAACTCAAAATTAGGCGTATATCTCTTTTTTATCCCTTATTGAATAGGCTTGAGATTTCCTGCCTAGATAGGATCACACACTAAATTGCACTTTATTAACATTATAGTATAGAAAGATAGATACTTTCATACTTTTAAAAAAGTAAAAATATTCATTTGACAATCCATTATAATAATATAATAATAAATTAAAAAATAAAAATATTTATTTCATAATCGTTATAATAATATAATAATATATATGAAAAAATATACTATTTAGATATTATTCATTATGTGATGAAAAAATATACTATTGTAGATATTAAAAAAATTATTAGTATCTAAAATAGTTTCTAAATGTATAAACTAGTTTCTAAATTGGTATCTAATAGTTACCAAGATTTTAGCATTGACAAAATCATTAATTAGAAACCAAAAATAATTAGTTGCTACCCCAATTAAATTAGATTTTATTCTAGAGACTAAAAAATTATTGATATCTAAATTAAGTTCTATTATTCATAAATATTTTCTAAATTGGTAACTAATTAGATACTAATTTAAAAATTATTTACCAACAATAGAAACTAACTTAAATACCAATAATAGTAGCACCAATAATAATAGCTAAAATTTTGGCAGTTAATTAGATAACCGATTTATAAATTATTTAACTATAATAGAACCTAATTTAGATACCAATAATATTTTTAGTCTCTCAAATAGTATATAATTTAATCAATATAGAAACTAATTATTTTTTTGTCTAGTATAACTACCAACTACTCTAAATTCTAAAAATTAGTTTAGATACCAATAATTATTTAGTCTCCAAAATAGTATCTAATTTAGTTAATATAAGTAACTAATTATGTTTTATCTCTAAATTTGGTTTCTATTCCATGATTTTCTAGTAGTAATATTAAAAAAAACAATTACATCACAAGTCAATAAACTAATATTCTAATAATAATTTTCTATTTTTTTAATTCAAAATACTAATATATATTATCTCATTATTAGAATGGATTGTCAAATACACTAATACAAGATGTCTTTACGATAAGAAAGATCTCCTCCTGTATCATAAGGTATGCATCACACCAATTTTGAAATTAATAGTACAGATTATTTTACAAGAGTGATAAATGATTTTATATTTTCAGTTGTAAAATTGTAAATCGGTAAGTTATAATTCAAATTATCATTATTATAATTTTTAAAGACAATTATTATAAAAATTATATACGGTGATTCTGATTCGTAATAGTATAAAATTGGTAATACTTTCAGCGTATATTATTTTATTTTTCAATAGTGCAAGAATCTAATTCAAATATATTGATAGTATAAAGTTTTTTATACTCAGTTAAAGACGGTTGTGTATATGAAAACTATTTGTGTAATTTAAAAGTTATATTGAAGATAAATTGTAATTGATTGTTGGTGTAAATTTGTTAACTAATAACTCATAAAAATTAAACTCGTGTTATAATACTAATTGTAATATAACAAGGTTCATTAATTAGAACGAAGTAAAAACATTTTAGCTTACGAAGGAGGATTAATTGAGACGGCGCCAAGAATTTTCTAACTAAAGTTTCCGTTTTATTTTTTTAGTAATTACTTTTCTTTTAAAATGTTCTACTACGATCTTTTTGTGTTGATAAATATTTTATTCAAATTCAAATATTTAATTAATTATTCCTTTTAATTTATCTTAAGACAAAGCCAACATGGACTGAAGTTCCTACAGGCTTCAACAGATTCTTTTAACATATTTTAAAGTTAAAAATACAATTTAATGATTGGCTCGTTTATAGTTAACAAAAAAATTAGTTTATGGTATCCGTTCACGTGTGAATATTGCGTCTTTGTGTTAATTAACGTAAAAACTGTAATATTTTACTCTCAACTTGAAGTCTGAAAAATCTCTGTTGAAAAGTATAAAATAGTTATTCAACCAGATTTCCAACATGCACGTAGTTATTATTTCCGACGATAGATAATTAATATTAATACAATGATTAAAAAAAAACTCTTATCTTTATCTTGTTAATGATGTTTTTTGCATTGCGATGATGATTAAGTAATTGTAAGTTGTTTTGCTTTGAAAAATATAATTTACTGGTTATAAAAAAAATGACTTTTCAGACTAAATTGGTAATAAGGAGAAAAACAAATCGTTGATAATAAGAAGAAAAATAAGCATAATACAATGGTTGTTTCTTGAGAATTTTGTTTATTAGCATTGAATTGTTTTGTTAGAATAGTTCAGTTATGGCAATTACCTAAGATATTTCTGTTCAAGCTTTGTTTAATTTTAGGAGTAAAGGAAAGGAGAATGAGCAAAAATTGCTTAACCATTTGCTAAAAGCTCACTGTGTGCTCCAATAAAAGGTTAGTTATTAGCAAGTTGGAGTTAAAACTATAATGAAATCAAAATTTAAAAGGGATGAACTCTTGGAGTCATAATCATTTTTCTAATTATAAACAGAGTAAATTAACTTCCGTTTTATTGTTAATTAATCTCTGAAATCAATTACTAAATTATTTAGATTAAAATCACATTAAAAAAGTGTTTAATATTTTTTATATTAATATTTCAGGAATTGGATGCAAAGTTATTTTCATCTACTACTCCAACTCCAAGATACCAACTACGTCGTAGCAGCTCAACCAATTTTTAGCTTCATTATTCATTAAAATGGCATTAAGAAATACGCCATTTTCATCACATTGCTTCATTCTTAAACAGAGAATGTATATTCTTTGCAAAACAATAATGAGCCTTTTGTATTTTTAGCGGATCCGATCGAGCAGTTCCGGCGGATATAACTGTTGATAGCAGGGAAGTGGCTCGCAAATGGAGAACAGTATTCAGAAATTTTGAATTCACATAAATCTTTCAAGTGCTATTACCATGTCATTAGAGGACTCTTTTGTTTATGGCTATAGAATAATTTCTTTTTACCTCTGTAAATATATTGATATTTTAGTTTACTTTATAGAATTTTTTTTTTATATGAGACTAGAGTTTCTTGCTTTCATAATTATTCTCCTTTTAAGGTTTAGGTTTTTTTTTTAGAAATAATATAATTAAATAAACATTGAGTAGTTAAGACGTGTTTGAATCCTTATAAAAAAGATAGACTAGTTATTGTTAAAATATCTTTCTGTTATTGTATTTGTTTTAGAGTATTTTTCTGTTACTGCAACCATTACATTTTTTTCTGTTTTCTGTTTTTGGGCTTTTGTGGGTCTTTGGGCTCTTACGTGTGCCTATATTGTTTTACTTTATGCATAACACTTGTACTGTACACTTTTTCATTAATCAATTAATGAAACCTTCTTTCTCTCTCTCAAAGCTTCTCTTCACTCTTTCTCTGAACTTCTCTGTATTCACGGTTCTTGTTTTTGGCTCTCTCTTTTATTGCTCTTTTACTG
>Ga0123342_1005221_pt1 | contig 19075 bp, 13 predicted proteins | sample Turbeawhitnodule_FD_89960 | JGI IMG/M metagenome (GOLD analysis project Ga0123342, IMG submission 89960) | Root nodule microbial communities of legume samples collected from Mexico - Turtle bean Mexico white nodule | ecosystem: Host-associated > Plants > Roots > Nodule | place: Mexico: Nepantla... | reverse complement strand
GGTGGGGGTTGGGGGGGGGGTGAGGGTGGGGGCGTGGGAAGGGTGTTGCCCCATGGTTATCTTGATCATATTATTAATACTTGGAAACAGGTGAAGTTTCCAGTTTTGTTAAGCAGGTCAACTTATTCAGCCTTATGGTACAAGCCAGACACATTGTTTGCTACACCCAAGGCTTATGTTAAGATTGATTTCAATTGCCCATATGCTGGAAGCTCTCCTGAGGCTCAGATTTTGGTGAATATTTTCACACAATTATTGATGGATTACTTGAATGACTATGGTAGGTTTCTAGTTTAGATGGACTTTACTTCGTACTTGTTATTTCTTCATATTGTGTCTACTAAGTTGCTAAATAAAAGTTGAAGGAGTTCTTAATTTCTTTTCTTAGCTTATTACGCTCAGGTTGCTGGTCTATACTATGCCATAAATCGCACAGATGGTGGTTTCGAGGTACTCTTGTAATGTATTTTAGTTTGCAATATTGCAATTTCTGAATATGAATGTTAGATATTAGTCTACAATCACCCTTGATGAATGCTAGCAAGATGCTTTCTTGCACACTCCATCAGATGAAATTCATAGTTTAACCAATAATGAAACGTATTTGAAAGATAGTGTTGCTCACATTTCTTTAATCAATAATGTGCATTATTGCATTTTTTTGTTCAATTGTAACATATAGATGATCCTAACTTCCTAAGTGATTTTAAGTGCAATTGTTAAAGGTATACTTGAGTTCAGTTCTACACTTTACTACTATAATTGATTAAAATAACAGAAATCATGTAAAGGTTGACAATTCGGATCCTGATAATCATGAGTATGATATTTGAAACGATAATAAAGGGTTAAATTGTTTATTATACCAGGCAGGGATAACATTGACATATAATTTGGAAGATTTCCAATTCTCATTATAATTAAGCCTTTTTATTTATCTATCAACTCCTTTTGTATCTTAATTAAACCTTTAAGTTCTTTGGCTGCTTTGTACTAAGAAATTTGTGTGGGAGTATAAATGAAAATAGAACAGAATTTATTTTTTCCTCTGCCCGCCTTGAAGAAATGTGTTACTTCATTCTGATAATTAAAATGCCATATGTTTTAGGTGACACTCTTTGGTTATAATCACAAGTTAAGGATTCTGCTTGAAACTATAGTTGAAAAGATTGCAGCATTTGAAGTGAAAACTGACAGGTTTTCAGTCATCAAGGTACTTCATCAGACTCTTCTCACATGGGATTTAATTATCTCATTCTTTTCATTTGGAGATTGAATTGATTTTTTATGTTATGTACCACGTGACAAGGCTGATTCTTTGTTGGATTCTTCTCTTCTATACCCGTCTTTTTCCATCAAACAAACACTGGCAATTACTTTCTTCCATATACTCTAATATTCCATCAAAATTTTTAAATCCATTACTAGTTTCATGTCTAAGGTGTGTCTCTGACTGGATGCCTCATTCTGGTGCCTCTTATTTTTACCGGATTGTTTTGTTCTTCTGGCTCCTTCAGAATGTTTTGCTTTAGGATAGTTTTATGCCACTAGTACTGAAGGAGGATTACAAAATTTTTGTTGTTATTTATGTTAAACGGTGTATCTTCAAAAATAGAAATAATCATTAAATAATATGAAGCATCTCAATTTGTTTTGTGATGAAATAAAATAACCTTTATAGTTGGGACTCGAAATTTTAGTTTAAAGATTCAACTATTCTATTGAAATATATTAATAATGTTTTCAGAGAGAATAATTTTTTGGTTCATAAGAAAAGATTAATTTTCTCTATATTCTAATACAAATAAATGATTCTGTGTTGGTTAGTTGGTCTTATTTATGGCTGTCTTAAAATTTTCCTTTAACCATATGACTGGTGCTTTCCAAAAGAAATGATTTTAAGTTTAACACAAGATTTATCAATATCTTTCTTTTTTACAGAACTATTGAATGATATTGTTAAAGATATGATTGTGTAAATAGGGAAATATTGTATAGCTTTATTTTAGGGATTTTATTTTATTTTTCTTTCCTTTTCTTATTTGTACTATTACTCTCTTTTATAAGTAGAGAACCTAAGTTTGATCATAACACAATTAATGTAAATCTTTCTCTGGATACATTGCAGTAGATAGACAATTTTGGTAATTTAAATATTATAATTTAGGGAGTGTTGTGTGTAATTTCTAATTGGGTCAGTGTTATTAAAAATTCTTTTCTGAATTTTAATGGTTGGTTGATATCAAGAACCTAATTAGAATTTCTTAAATTTGGGCTCAGTTTTTAATTTTAGTTTTAAAATCCTGTGTCTGAATCCAACATACTGTTATAGTATGTTATGAAGTTCCCAACAGTAATGACAAAATCAGACTCATTTATGGTGTTTTAAAATATAAAGTTTTATGTTAACATTGAGAAGATACAAGTACCAATAGATTAGAAGCTATAAGGACCATGAATCCATGATGCAATTCTTCAGCTTGGTGATATGAATCTTGAGTTGTAGAGATAGTGTTTGAATCACACATGGTCGTTAGAATCACAAATATATCATAAGTTGTATACAAGTCTGTACTTTTCTTTTTTTTTTCTGTGAAATGAAATAATAAAAGTTCAGCTTGTTATTCTTCTTCATTTGATCTAAAACGATAAAATCTCATGCAAATCGTTTGATTCTTCAACTGGTCACAACACCTTGCTGCCAAAGGCCATTGATCTCACCTGGCTGATTGGGCTATTTTTGCAGCCAAAATTGCAAAATGGCCAACAGAGTAGCAAATCATACTGCAGTGCAAATGTACAGCCTCCTTTGTGCCACTTAAGTTGTACTTGCTGGTGGTGGGTTGATAAGGAAGATGACCCACATCCCTAAAGTCAAACTACAATCAACTGCATTCTTTTTTTCTTAAGTTAGGAAAATTTTATATTTAAGCTCCAATACAAATACCACCAAATTATGATTTTTTACTTTTGGCCATAAGTTCTATTGAACCATTTTATTCATATAGGATTCCTAATCTCTTTGTTAGCTAGGTTCATTATAATTGTAAAAAATATGATTTCATCTTAGTAATTAGGGAAATATGTACAGCTAAAATAATGATTAGATATATTCTCCATTGTTACTCATTATTATTAGGTTTCTCTATATACTTTGAATGATTATAAAGAAAAGATTTACGTGTGTGACACACTTCACAACAACAAAAATACTCTTTATGGTAGAGCAAGGTTTTCCTTTTCTTTTTCTGCAGTGCACTGTTCACGTGCGCTGTATCTGAGACAGTCTCCCCAATGTGCTTGTCCTTCTCCAACAAATCACTTTTGGGCTTTGTTAGGCACTGGTTTGGCACCGGTTTGGCACTAGTTTGGTACCATGACTTCTTCTAATTTGGCTTTCATTCAATCCCTCGTGACTTTCACCACCAATCATCTACCATCACATGGAACATATCATAAAAGAGAAAAGAAAAGAATACTATTAAAATAAATGAAAAATAAAAAATAGATTAAATAATCCCTTGTGTATATTGAACAGAGAGTTATGTTTATATAGAGAAAAAACATACAAAAAATATGGGCTAAGCCCATTACATGGAAAGAAATATCTGACAATATCTAATAATATCTAATGATATCTAACAAATACAAAACATGGGTGGACCAAACCAAAACCCATGTAAGAAAAAGGAACACAACCTAAATACGAAATAAAGGAAATCGGTATCTGTTATGGAAAAAATCCAAATTAAGACAAGGAGGCAGAACAAAGTACCAACAAAAGTCTAACTTATTATCAACACCCAAATTAGCCAATTTATCAGCACAATTATTTCCTTCCCTAAAAATATGAGAAACTTTTGAAATCCATGCAAACACATATCTGCATACGCCTTTTCCACCTCCCTCTAAGAGTTCAAGGAACCACTTCTACAAAAGAAAAAGTTTGACAAAGCAAAGTAAAATCACTCTCCAACAAAGGTTTCTGATCCCAACCCTCTGAGCATTATCAATGGCAAGAATAGCCCCCATGACCTCAGCATACAAGGCATTATGATTCCCCAAAAACACCAGAAAAAGCACCAATATATTCCCTGACTCCCTCTAAGATTCCCGCACAAGCAGTAGGGCCTGGAGACCTCCGAGCAGCATTGTCAGTTTTCACTTTAGTCCCACCCATAGTAGGGCAGTCCCAATACACTTGCACAGGAACAAAGACCTTACAAGGTTTGTGCTAATGCCAAAAAACTTCAAGGCAGAGAAGTCCATATGATTAGACATACATTTTTAGACATATTACCTGAAATCTGAATGCAGTTATGTGAATGGCAGAGATCATACTGATTCACTGTTGAAATCTAGTATGATTCCTCATCCTTCATATCATCCAGAGAGAAAAGGTGATAGCAACAAGCTTATGTGCTTAATAATAGGGCTACCGGGATATTTAAGAAAAGTTATAAAACCAGAACATTAAAAATTATTAAGATCAGGAAAGATATTTTGAAGCCAGGACCAAATTGGAATGTTATGATACATATTCTTTCATACATAGAAATATTCACCAGGTCATGGTTTAATATGTGCAGAAGAAATTCCAATATTGTTTGTTCTTTTTGTTGAATTGGAAGAAAATATCTTTAAAGTTACAAGAGGATATGGTAATCATTACATGTGTGCTGCTGTAAGATACTATAGATCTCTTTGTAATCATTACTTTAAGGATATAGTTCTCTATATATGGATGTTTATGTACTACATTCAATTCAATAAGAACTTTTCTCTCATACAGCTGAATTCTTTTCAAGTATTTTAATGCTAATTGGGCAAAATCACCATGAGATTGTGGGTCCACTTCTTGATATTGTCTTTTCATTAGTGGGAACTTGATTTCTTGGAGGAGCAAGAAGTAGGTAATAGTTCCTAAGTCTGGTGTTGAAGTTGAGTACTATGCTATGGCAGTAGTTGCATGTGAGATTACATGACTTAAGCAACTTTTCCTTCAATTAAAATTTGAAGATACACAAGATACTTGACTAATATGTGACAAGGAAGCTTCCATTCACATTACATCAAAGACAATTTTCCATGAGCGGACTGAACACATAAAAGTTGAGAGAAGGTGCTCTCTAGAGAAATCATTACTGACTTTGTCAACTCACCAACTAGCACATGTTCACTAAATCTGTAAACAGCTCTCGTATTGATCACATTTGTAACATGCTTGACTCATGACATACATGCTACAACTTGAGGGGGAGTGTAAAACATATGATCTAATCTTAGTAATTAGGAAAATATTTACAATTGAGAATTAAGGATATTCTCCATTATTAGCCATTTTTAGGTTTCCCTATACTATCTTTTTGAATTATTATAAATAAAGGATTTTTATATATGATCACAATTTAAACAAAGAAACTCTTTCATAATACTTTTTTTTTTCAAATTTAAACAAATATATTTTCTAACCATGATATTTTGAAACTTATGTCACTTTGTTAGCTATTTAACTTCACAATGCTAATATACAAATATGTGTGTGCGTTTTTCTTTGTATTAAATTTCTCTAAGAGTCATGTTTTATTATTGATCATGAATCTTCTGATTTATGACTCGATTCCATTCATGACTTAGAAAATGGGCCTTCCAATTCACAATTTATATCCCATCTCAACTATCATGATAAAGGCCTGATATTAAAAAATGAATTAAACTAAAACTAAATACCAAATACAGAAACCAAAGTAAAGGAAATTATGATAAATCCGTGAAATCCAGGGAGCCATATCCTATTTTATATCATAATAAGAAAATACGCTTACAGATGAATATGAACATTTCAGTATTTGATTTATAAATTATCTATATCAACATTATTATGATAAATTTTTTTCTTGATTTTTTAATTTCTCTATCCATATTTATCTTTTCATATACCATTTTATCAGGAAATGGTAATCAAGAAATATCAGAATATGAAATACCAACAACCTTATCAGCAGGCTATGTACTATTGCTCTTTGATCTTACAAGATCATACCTGGCCTTGGACAGAACAACTCGACATACTTCCTGCTCTTCAAGTTGAAGATGTTGCTAAATTTGTACCATTAATGCTCTCGAGGACATTTTTAGACTTCTATATAGCAGGTTCTTAGGCCTTTCTCTCTCTTTATGGATGGCAAGAGTTACTTTTATTTCAACTGGAATGAAATTTTATGTACAGGGAACATTGAAAGCCATGAAGCAGAGTCGATAGTCAAGCACATTGATGATGCTCTCTTTAATTCTTCAAAACCTGTGTGTAAGCCTTTATTCTCATCTCAACATTTGGCCAATCGAGTTGTTAAACTTGAACGTGGCATGAGTTACTTCTACCCTTCAGAATGTCTTAATCCTGAAAATGAGAATTCTGCTCTTCTGCACTACATACAGGTAAATTTTGCGATAGGTTTTTGTTCATGATTTGTATTAAGATATGTCTGGCTGCCTAGACTGATATGCATTATGCCATCCAAATATCACTTTTGACTGGAAAAGCAAGTTGTTAGCTTATGCCTATTTTACCTAATTTATTTTGGCTGTGAATAGATTTCAAATGATGCCAACAAACCGAGTAACATCGATGAACCTGGCTTTTAAAAGCTATACTGTTAGTATATTACTTTAATTAGTCTCTTTAGTGTAGTCATGAAAATTGACTCTGAAAATCATCTGGATGGGGGAACCCTAAGCCAAAACGTTCAGTTTTTTCTGTCTACATATTGAGAAATGTATTATTCTCCTACTCTTTTGGCCTGACCATTTGATCAGATTTTAGTTTTTTCATTGTAATTTTGAAGCCATTGTTTCTTATCGCCCTCCAATTGAATTTGTAGGTTGGTCGTGATGACTTTAAGCTTAATGTTAAACTTCAGCTTTTTGCTCTTGTTGCAAAGCAACCAACCTTTCATCAGCTACGATCTGTTGAGCAGCTGGGGTACATTACTGTGCTCTTGCAGAGGTATGTTGATCTGCAGCATCCTGTATGTATTCAGCTTGGAAGACTTACACTTGTTTTTAACTTCAAATTTAAACATGTGTAGGAATGATTGTGGTATACGTGGACTACAGTTTATTATCCAATCCACAGTAAAGGTATCTTCCTACTTGGAACTTGGAAATAATCTAAAATAATTTTCAAATAATGACTTATGCTTAAGCCCAGCATTTTACTTGCTTCTCAGTCTCCCGGGAACATTGAACAAAGGGTTGAGGCATTTCTCAAAATGTTTGAGACCAAGCTTTATGAGATGACAATTGATGAATTCAAGGTTTGATAGCTCTATTAATATTCTATTTAGCTTGCTGCAAATGTTGTTCCCTAATCATGATTGAAATATTCAATAATGAATACTTCTCCATACATACGCTTGTCCTACACCTTGTGAGCTTTGAATTCAATTCTCTCTGGAAACATTACAAACATAGATCTTATGGATCGTAAAGGATATACATGTCCACTTGATGGGAATGTCACAAGTAGGATCTATATTTAGGACTTTATGTGCATCACCATCTATTAGCATTAATCAAGGACAACGATGTTTACACATCAATTGCTTTAGTCCATGCGAAATCTCTAAGACACCCCTTATGTTAAGGATTGGACATCTTGAGCATAGGACTACATATTTATGGGTGGTCCAACCGCAAGTGGCATGATAAGGTTCAATAGATCTTACTAGGATAGGTTCTGATAACAAAATTATTTATGTCCTTACATAGTTTAAGAAGGTATCAAAGTCCATCCTAGTAAGATTTGTTGGGCTACTATCCATAAACATCTATTCCCGCACTCGATATATCTAGTCCTTGACATCTGGCGGTGTGTTACAGATTCCATGTCGACTAAAAGATAAATGACCAAATTATAGGACAAACTTTGATACCATCTAAGAAAGTAGACTTTGAGTCTAACACAACCCCTACAAAACTAGTTTGGATGGTGAGGTTTACATTTACTCATATTTTGATTTGGTTATATTTCTAGTCAATGTTCTCTAACACACTCTCACACTAAAGATTAGACGTCTCAAGTGTGATATTAAATATTTGTGAGTGGTCCAATAGTGAATGACATGATAGGTCTAACAAATCTTGCTACAATAGACTCTTGTAACATTTTAGAAAGTGGACTTTAAATCTGACCTAACCTCACAAAATTGACTTAGAGACTATAATTTGCTCATACCTCTAGTTGATATGAGATCTTAACACACTCTCACGCTGAGGATTAGATGATATTTGTAGGTAGTTTGATAGTGGTCCGATAGTAGGTAGATAATACAAGTCCAGGTCTTGTTGTAGGATAGACTCTTATAACACTTATTGGAAAACTCAAAGGGAGAAAACAATAGGTGTTATAAGAGAACACGTCAAGTTTGAAAGTGAAGAAATTCTTTCTTATTATTTCTCATTGCATACATTGGATATATATATATATATAGATGAGTTGGGTATTTTCGTAAATAAATAGCACCTACTTTAATAAACAAAATCCCTTAGATTGTGGGACTGTTATGCCAGAAATAAAACAATATACAACAAAATATACAGAATTAAAATCAATAAATACTGAATTAAAACTAATAAGAATAAAATTTGAAACTTCCTAAAATATCTCAACACCCCCCCTCAAGCTGGTGAATAAGTATTCTCCATTCCTAGCTTGGATATAATTTTCTCAAAGTTGTTGTTCAGCCCCTTGGTGAGTATGTCTGCAAGCTGTACTTGAGTAGACACATATGGAGTGCAAATCATGCCACTGTCAAGTTTTTCTTTGATAAAATGTCTGTCCACTTCAATATGTTTAGTCCTATCATGTTACATTGGGTTGTGATATAGCTTCATAGGTCCATAGCTTCATAGGTCCATCCCACTTTATGCTGATGGAAGATTTATTGTCACGATATAGCTTCATAGGTCCATCCCACTTTATCTTCAAGTCTTCCAGTATAATCTTCAGCCATAATAGCTCACATATTCCTTGAGCCAATTGCTCGGAATTCTGCTTCTGCACTAGACCCAGCTACCACACTTTATTTTTACTCTTCGGTGTTACTAGGTTTCCACCAAGGAAGGTGCAATATCCATTAGTGTAGCTCATATCCACAACTGAACCTGCATAATCAGGTATATGCTTTAAGAGTAGCATTCTTGTTTCTTTTGAACAAATTCCTCTTCTTGGTGTCTGTTGGAGATCCCACATCGACTAGAGATTAAATTCTTTCATTTTATATAAGTGGGTGCAAACCACAACCCTGTGAGCCGGTTTTATGGGGTTGAGTTAGGCTTAAAGTCCACTTTGTAATATGGTATCAGAGCCATTTCGACCCTATCCTAGCGAGTATTTGTGTTGGGCCTATCGTGTCACCCGCTATCGAAACACCCATAATATATAGTCCCACGCACAAGTTGGCAGTCTCGGCGTGAGAGGGGTGTGTAGGAGATCTCACATCGACTAGAGATTAGAGTCTTTCATTGTATATAAGTGGGAGCAAACCTCAACCCTATGAGCCGGTTTTATGGGGTTGAGTTAGGCTTAAAGTCCACTTTCAAATACTGGACAATTCCAAGGTCTGCTTGTAAACGTGCTTCCTTTGGTTGATACATCAATTGGCTTACTAGGCTCACAATAAAAACAATATCTGTTATAGTGTGAGACAAATAAATAAGTCAGTCTTTGGTACATTTCTTGTCTATAGCCCTCACCGTCCTCTTCACTTCCCAACTTTGTATTTGGATCAACTAGTATGCTTGCTGGTTTGTGGGCTGCTTTACCTGTTTCTTTTAGCAAGTCAGTAATATATTTTTGTTGAAATTTGAATTTTGGAATGAGCAACTTCAATTCCCAAAAATATTTTAACTTCTCCAATAAAATCGTTACTCCCCCTGAATCAGAATGCTTGATAAATAAAGTGTGGTTCCCTTGACTCTGTATTTAAGACTCATCATGACTTTGGTGAACCTCCCAAACCATGCTCTAAGTGACCGTTTCAACTTGTACAATGCTTTCTTCAGTTTGCAAATTGTGTTGGTCTCAATCTGCCCTATAGTGGTATTGCATATATATTTCTTCTTCAAGGTCCCCATGTAGGAATGCATTATTTACACCAAATTGTTGTAAGTTCCACTTATGGTTTGCCGCCAAAGATGAAACTACTTTGCAACTGGTGCAAAAGTCACCTGGAATCCACTCCGTATGTTTGAGTGAATCCTTTATGCCACCAGCCTTGCCTTGTACCTCTCAATGGTCCCATTAGTCTTCTATTTCACTATACAAACCCACTTGCATCCAATAGGTTCTTTTCCGGGTGGTAGGGTGACTAGTTTCCAAGTATTATTCTGCTCTAATGCCTCCATTTCTAATTCAATGGCTTGTTTCCAATTTTTGCAATTAATGCCTCAGATACAGAAGAAGATATGGTTATGGTGCTTAGGCTTGTGAGAAAGGTTTTATATGTAAGAGAAAAATTTTCAAAGGATATATAGTTTGTTGAGGGGTAAGAGGGTTTAGTCACATCTCTAGTTCCTTTCTAAGGGCAATTGGGAGATCTAAATTCTGTGCAACTAGTTCATCGCAAGGAAGTTCGTCTCAGTTAGTGGAATTAGGATTTATAGGTTCAAATATATTTACCTCTTGTAATGGTATAGGGTTGAACTCTTGAACATGAGCAGATTCTGGAATGGCTTTTTTTCTACGGGTGTACACCAAATTTGTATCAACATGTGGTCTAACTAGTTTTGTAGAATTGGAATTTTGACCTATAGATTCAATTTCAAGGTTTTGATTTATCTCTACTCTTTCCCTCTCAACTGGTTCTGTTTTAGTGGTATTCTTTTGATTTTTAGTTTTTTCAATTTCTGGTCCAAAAAAAAAAAATTGGGAATGTAAAAGGCTCATCATGTTCCTTTACATCCTTCCCAAGACGAGGATGGTTAAAATAATTAACTTGCTCATTGAAAGTGACATCCCTTGATACAAAGATTTTTTTGGAAGGACTGAACACAACTACCTTTTTGTGTGAAAGATTACCCTAAGAAAATGAATTTAATTTCCCTTGGGTCTAGTTTTCCCTTTGCTGTCTGTGGAAATGGACAAATGAAACACAATCAAATATTGTAGGTGGAAGGTTAAGAGTATGAGTTATATGTGGATAAAGTTAGTGGAGCACCTCCATTCGACATTTTAAAGACAAAACAGTGGACCTTCTGTTAATTAAACATGTAGGAGTAAGTATGGATTTCCTCAAAAAAAAAATTGGAACATTATTTTGAAAGAGGAGTACTTAAGTTTGTTCAAGGTACCCATTTTCGGTTCAGCAGTTCTATTTTGTTGTGGTGTATCTAAACATGAGAATTCAGAATTATCCCTTTCTTTTGAAAAAGAGTTTAATGTATGATTAAAATAATCTTTGGCATTATTAGACCTAAGTTTCTTGATAACCACCCCAAATTGCATACCAATGAACTAACCTCAGATTTGTGTTTAAGGAGAAAAGTCATGTTACTTTGTACAATCATCAATGAAAGTAATAAACCATTTAGCTTGTGAAATATTAGAAACATGGGACCGCATACATATGTATGAACAACATAAAAAGGAGAATTACTTATTTTATTTTTTGCTAACTCACACGCCTCACAATGAAAAGTCTGCAGATTTAAATTTTTGAACAACAAAAGAAACAAAACCTTTATGACACGGAATGAAGGATGTCCCTAGATGACAATTATTCAGGTGAATTTTTTCTGTGGTGGTGATGGAGGATTCAGATGTCAAAGATTAACTCTAAATGGGTTGATTCAGATCTTTCATATAATAAAGACCATTTCATTCTCTAGCATGCCCAGTCATTCTCCATTCTTTGTCAATATATAAGTTATTATAAAAAAATCAAATTACATGAGATAAGAGCTACTATAAAATATCACATTACATGAGAGATTTGTGGTAAGTTTTTGGATGAATATCTGGTTTGTGGACAATTTAGGAACATGTAGAACATTTTATAGTATTATGGTTGGGTTTATTTGGATATCTCCTTGACTTGCTGCAGTTATCGTGTTTCCATCAGCTGTGGAAATTGTTTTGTTGCTAGGATATGGGGAACATGTGAAAAAATCCTTAGGGTATAGGGTCATATGATTTGTGGTATCAGAGTCTATAATCCAATGATGGGTAAAGGGTGTATTTGACACATTAAATCCAACATAAAATTATAACTCACTAGAATATGTCAATGAACACATACATGTGGGTTTTCCAAATTACTAAGGAAGGACCTTACTCTTTCTAGCTTCTCATGGTTGAGTTGTGGGACTGCTTCTTGGTTTTCAGGAACAATAGCAATGAGTTGCTTGAACCCCTCTCTTTGGAGGACCACCTTTGTATCCCCAATCTTTGCTTTGAGATTTTTCGGTGGGAGAACTCCTTGATTTTCAGGAGCAATAACAACATGAACTAATTTCCCTCTCCATTTGGAGGACCACCTTTGTATCCCCAATCCATGCTTTGAGGTTTTCCATGCAACTTCCAACATTTTTCTCTAGTTTGACGTGGCTTGTTGCAATAAGTACACCATACTTAATTTTTCTTCTCCTGTTTTGGAAAGGAACTTACTTTCCTTTGATTTGTAACTATTAAGTAAGAAGTGGACTTTTCCACTTCCTTAATTTGGTATTAGAGTCATTTAGAGTCTATGAGAATTTTTTGGGCTTATCAAGCCGCTATCAGACCACCCATAAATATATAGTCCCACGCATGAGTTCATAGTCTCGACGTGAAGAGGGTGTTGGAGATCACACATCGACTAAAGATGAAGAGGGTTTTTCTTAATTGTAACTATGGTTGTTGCTTCTTAAACAATCATTGCAATTGGAATCTCCAGTATTAGGCTCCTCCTAGTTTCTTCACTATGAATAATTGTCATGACCTCATCGAGTCCTGGATGGAACCTTATTTCCTAAAATTTGAATTTTGACTTAATCATATTCTTGGTTTAGGCCTACCAAGAAATCATACACCCAATCTTGCTGAATGTATTCTTAGAATTGCTAAATCCTTAGAACATTTGGCCTTAATGACCCTGTAGTTTTGCAATCCCATCCAGAAAGCTTTAAGCTTATTAGCATACGTGATATGAGTTGATTTGAGAATTGCACATATTTTATAGATTTCACTTGGATTAAGAATTGAATTAACAATTATGGTGATTTTAATTGGACAAGAACTTAACAAAGTGGTTAAGTAAGTGTGAATGTTCTCTTCTAAGAGCAAAGAAAAAGACTCACACAATGACTATGAATTCGAAAGAAAAAGAACTCAAAAGAAAATAGAATGGGCGAAAATGGAAAACATGGAATTAGAGAAGAAGAATGCAAAACTTCCAAGACTTCCATGGAGGTGGAGGAATGGAGGAGGTTACACCACTTGGAGGAGAGGAATTCCATGATAAGTGATGAAGAGAGTCGCCACTTGAAGCATCTTGCCAAGACTCAGAATTTAGACACTAAAAAAATCACTCACGCTGAGTTTCATTACTCAATATATTGAGAATTACAAGAGGGGGTGGCCACCTATTTATAGTGTAGGTGCCATGAGGTTTAGGGAGTGGAGGGAAATTCAAATTCAAATTAAACATGCTTAAGCTCCCTAATTTTGTGCCACTAAAAGTGGATCTAAGAGAGTCATGCTTCTCACATTTAAGCATGTGCTTAATGTGGGAAGTGTGACTAGGGGTTGCACATGGGAGACCTTCTACATGTTAGGGTTTATGTATGGCCCATGAACAAGCCCAATTTTTATGCTTTTAACACCTCCTAAAAAGATTAAAAGAAAGAATAGTTGGTATCCTGACCCATGCTCTAGTGTTCTGCTCTTGATGATCTTCTGAGGGATGGTGGGGCCTTGTATCTTAGCCTGAGATGCTTGACCTAGCCTTGTATATTATTTTTTGCTCTTGGTCATCTTCTTGTAAAGTTGGACTAGTTTAGATGGTAATGCTATGCTCCTTTCATGGTTACAATAATACTCAGTGACAGTCTTGGTACCCTTCTTCGCAAGCATGGTTTTTACCTTTACATAATACATTTGTGCAGCATATTTTGCCTTAGAATAGGTTTTCTCTATTGCAATCCATATTGGTTTGGCTGAATTAAGGTACAAACATGTGTCCCTGATTTCTAGAACCATTGAATTCCATAACCACGCCATTATCATAGAGTCTTCTTCATCCCATGACTTGAAAGTAGGATCATCTTCAACAGGACCATCATCAGTTAAATGGCCAGCCTTTTCTTTCCCTTCCAAGATGGTCTTAATGAGTTGAGACCACTTGAGATAACTTTTTCCATTCGACCGTGATGAACATTCAATTAATACACACAATCAGAGTTTGATACATCTCAAGTTTGATTCACACAAGGATTAGGAGCTTTGATACATCTCAAGTTTGAAAGAGAATAAATTCTTTCTTATTATTTCTCATTACATACATTTGATATATATATATATATATATACATAGATGAGTTGAGTATTTTCGGAAATAAATAGCTCCTACTCTAATAAACAGAATCCCTTAGATTGTAGGACTGTTATGCTAAATAAAATAAGATACAACAAAATATACAGCATTAAAACCAATAAATATAGAAGACTTGAAACTAATAAGAATAAAATCTGAAACTTCCTAAAATATCTCAACAGAACACAATTTACAGGGGACTTGGGAGTACTGCATGTGGCCAATCCATATACAGAACAGAACAGTGGTGTAACCCAAACCGGTGGATGAATCATTACTCTATAATAGGAAGTCATCAAGTCAATGCATTAAATTATGATATTCTTAAGATCCATTATTATACTGAAACTAAACTTAAATTTGTTGCCAATTTGTAGCTGAAACGGTATGCATTAAATTTTCAGTGGAACAGGAACATTAACTCATAACTTGCTAAATATATTGCTTTATCTCACGTTCCATGACTATGGATAAGTTCAAATTAGGAGAGTTAGAATCAATACATTTTCATATGTGTGTGTGTGTATATATATATATCAATTGGCTATGCCATATATCTGCTATTGGACCTGCACTGTTACTTGAAAACCAATCTTGAGTATTTACTTCACAGTTTAAGCTTAACAAATCATTATAATCTGTGTTGGTAATTGTGTTTTACATACTTTATTCATGTGACTTCTGTAATGCATGTATGCAGAGTAATGTAAATGCTTTGATAGATATGAAGCTAGAGAAACACAAAAATTTGAGGGAAGAATCATCATTCTTCTGGCGAGAGATTAACGATGGTACTTTGAGGTTTGATAGGAGAGACTATGAGGTATATACTTCTTTCTGTTGGATGAATTTAGGAATTAAAGTTGGATGAATTGACTTGAAAATTGAACTTAGTGAAGAAACTCATATTTAACTAATGAATGGTTTGGCACTACACTTGAATTGCATTAGTGATACTATTGTATGGATTTGGAACAGGTTGAAGCATTAAGGCAGCTCACTCTTCAAGAATTGATAGATTTCTTCAATGAATACGTGAAAGTTGGTGCACCTCGAAAGAAAACTTTAAGTGTACGAGTTCATGGGAACCGGCATTCATCTGATTACAAAGCAGAAGTCTCAGAATCACACTTGGCCAGAATAGATAATATCTTTACTTTTAGAAGATCACAGTCTCTTTATGGTTCTTTTAAAGGACTCTCTGGGCAGATGAAATTATAGAGACATCCTCCAGGTTTAAAACTTCCTCACCTTAAAGGAATATTTAATCGAAATAACACTAGTAATATTGGGCACTCTCATAAGCTTGGATAAAAATACCCCCGTTTCTTCACAACTGTTGAAGAACAACCATTCTCAATTTAGATATCATTGTGGTCTACCCTAGTATTAATGAAAATGGTCTTTCCCAATTTGCTTGTGCTTATATATTTTCAGAAATGCTTGCAGAACTATTTTTTTCGTATCTACTGATAGTAATATTTTTTTAGATTTGCTCACATGTAAAACAGTCACGGTTGAAAAATAAATAAGAAAGATTTTGATAACCATTTTTTTCTTAAAATCTACTTAATAATTTTCTATAATACATTATTATATTTAGATCATGATGATAATAATAAGTATAAACAAAATTTTAAATAAAAATATACAATAATAGTATTATAAAATCAAAAGGTATCAACATATCATATAACTCAAACAAATGAGATTATTTCTACATATTTTTACAATTTTTTATTGATTTTTTTTTGTTGAAATAATTTGTTATGGAGTTTCTTTCCTTTGATTTTTGGTTTTGATCACTTTGTACCTGAACATGGTTTTGGTCGGGCAGTTCTCCCTACACCTCCATGACTTCTTTACTCACCCCATAAACATTAAAATTTCTAAATTGCATTTTAGTAAAAAGATAAAATATAGAAAGCACAATGTTTTTTTGTTGATGAGTGAAGAAGGTGTGTGGGTTGAAGGTGGTTGTTGTGACGGTGGTTGCTATGGTGGTGGTAGCGGTTTGTGGTGATGTCAGTTTTAGGTATTTTTTGGCTTCTTTACGCCTGGGTGTTGTTCTTACTGGAAATGAATTCGGGGAGTGCAACTTGGTGAGGATTGCGTATTTTTTGGCGAAAGAGCTTTTAGTTGGTCTCTAATGAGAGAGAAAGGTTCACCTGCAAAAAAAGAGTAAGAGTATAAAATAAAGTTTAGTGTGTCTTCTTACTAAGAGAGTTATCTCCTATTTATAGGTTTTGTTGGACTCAGACCATTAAGAATAACATTGAATAGTTATCATGAGATAAAAATAGATTTTATAATAGTAACTATAAATGTTAATAACCTATAACTGATTTAAAGTCTGATTTGTGTGTCTTAAATATAATATTAAACAAGCAGTTATTGTTTGAATGTACCCAGTCGTAATTGGGGTTATGTACAAGTGTTATTTTTTGTGTTCCAAATAGGGTAATCTGACAAGAATTATGTAATCCATAAGTTTCAATATTAAGTAATTATGTTTTGGGTTATGTAATAGGGAACTAAATCCTGGATCCGGAATAATATTCTAAATTATTTAATTTGTACTACACCATTGTATTCTGGATTAGATACTTGGAAAGTTAATCCGGATTAAGAACATAAGCATTGAATTTTAAAACTTATAGATTAGGTAATTCGAGCATATACCAGATCTGAAAATGAAATAAAACTCATGAGCACATGTTTCCACAATGCGTAATCCGGTAGTTATTTTTTTAGTTATAAAATGACTTATGGATTATCCAATCCGAAAGCTATTTTTTACTTAGCAAATGACTTTTGGATTACCCAATCCAAAAGCTATTTTTTAGTTATATATGAATTATGGATTAGTCAATCTGAAAATTACTTTTGAGTTATAAAATGAGTTACGAATTACCCAATCTGAAAGGGAAATTGAATGTTGTTTTTAATTTGCTTAATTGTGTGAATTTGAATGAAAATTAGAACAAAATGGAAATTTATGTTATTCATGAAGGTGGAAGTATGGACATGGAGGTTTGGATTGTTTACAAAAAGATATGATGAAATAGAAATGATGTGTAGTATGGAAGACATAATGAATTTTGTGGTTGAACATGAATTGGTTCAAGGAGACTATGGTACCCATTTTACAACAAATAAGGTGAATAACATTACGTTTTATTAATGTTTAGTTATTATAATTTGAAGAAATGATTTTAATATTGTTGAAATAAATTTGTGTGGATGTTTCCTTCACGAGAAGACTTACTTGAATGGGTCCATAGGGTTGGATATGGACTTGGTTTTGTTATTGTCATTATTAGGTCTGACACAATAAATGGAAAGTAAGAAAGAAAGATATATGTCTTGTTAGGTTGTGAAAAGAGGGGGGGTAGGTATAGAAAGTATAAGGATGATTTGTAGGTTATTGTAATTGGTGCTAAAAAATGTCATTGTACCTTTAAATGCGAGATAAACCAATTGGAAATGGTGAATGTTGGGTACTTAAGGTCATGTATGGTACTCATAATTATGATTTGTATGATACATTAGTTGGTAAGCGAATGAACATTTCATGCTTGTTGATATGACTAAAAGCATGATTAAACCAGGTAAATACTATGTATTTTGAAGGAGAATAACGATGATAATATGACAACAATAAAGTAAGTAAGTATACAATGCAAGATACTTGTACAAGAGAACAGTTTTAGAGGACCAAGAACTGAATTACAAAAGTTAATGATGTTGCTAAACCATGACAACTATCTTCCATGGAGTACGTGTCATGAGTCTTCAAGTGTTAGTGATATTTTTTGGATTCATCTTGATGCTGTGAAACTTTTGAATGCATTTAACATTGTATTATTGATGGATACAACTTACAAAACGAACAAATATTGACTACATTTGCTTGAGATTATTGGTGTGAGTTGTACATGTTTTCTCCTTTTCTGCTGGTTTTATGTTGTTATTTAGCGAGAAAGAGTCATTGTTGACATCACATGTGGGGTCTGAAGTCATAGTTTGTGATAAAGATCTTGCTCTGATGAATGTTATCAATATTGTGTTTCTTAAAACAACGAATCTTCTTTGTCGGTTTTACATAAATAAAAATGTCAAAAAAAAATGAAGAGTAAAATAAAGTAAATTTAAGTTTAAATTTTAATATTTAATATTATTTACTAAAAGGTATAATAGTAAATTCAACTTTAGAATGAGGTAAATTTAGATTTAGATTTTAATATTTGATATTATTTACCGAAATGTATAATAGTAAATTCGACTTTACTAAATAATGGTTGAGAAGTGATGGAACATTACTTTTACACTAACTTTACAACTAATAATATTATTATTTTAATATTTTTTTTTAAATTATTTAATTATAATACATATATATATATATATATATATATATATATATATATATATATAAAAAAAATTATATATATATTTTTTACTTTTTATTTTTATTTTACACGTATTAAAAATATTGTTTAT
>Ga0123342_1005220_pt1 | contig 19087 bp, 15 predicted proteins | sample Turbeawhitnodule_FD_89960 | JGI IMG/M metagenome (GOLD analysis project Ga0123342, IMG submission 89960) | Root nodule microbial communities of legume samples collected from Mexico - Turtle bean Mexico white nodule | ecosystem: Host-associated > Plants > Roots > Nodule | place: Mexico: Nepantla... | reverse complement strand
TACAAAATGATATTTGAAAAAATGAAAACTTTTTAATACTTACTTTGCAAAACAGGAAAATGAAGATACAAACCTCTGAAAGTAGCTGTGGGGTTGACAGATTCATGAAAAAGGAAAAGAAATAAAAGAAGAGAAAAAGTTGGATACAAAGAGCACAAAACAACATTAATGACTTAAGGCAAGAAGGTAATAGAAACAAAAAAAAACCCAATGCAACGCACGCGGGTAAAGGTTTAAAATCATATCTAAGTTTATTGAAAATGAAAACTTTATCAACACATCCTATGCAAACATGAGAATGAAGAAACAAATGAATGTTTGACTTGAATCTATCTATAATACAAACTTTCTGAACACTTTCTCTGGAAAAAGACAAAAAGATGAAACTTTTATCCCCTTTCAGCCTCATTGTTAACCAGACACCTGTGATCCTACCTTGACTATTAATAAAACAAACCAAAACAAAAATAAAGGTCTTATGGTGTAGAGGATGAACATAAAAACAAGTTCTTTATCCAACAAAAAGAATCACTTCCATTCAATGTACTCTTTTAAGGTTTAGGATTTACTATTTTGAGGAAATAAAAATTAGAATTAATGAACTTCACATGGAGCTGAAAGAAACAATCAAAGGAGTATAGGGAAACCACAATCATGAGATGAAAAATCTAAATGACTGAAAACTTCATTTATTTAATGGTATTTGATATTTATAAATTTTCAATTAACTTTTATAAACTAAAATAACTTTTATTTGTGTAAAATATTAATTCATTTAATTTTTGTATTTATTTAAGAATTTGATTGAAATGCTAAATAATAGTAATCTTGGACATTTTATATGAATCAGAAAGGTAATTAATGTTGTTAAAATTTTAAAATTTGAAATTCTGAAAAATTAAATATTTTGAACATTTGTAATAATAATAATAATCTTGGAATTGGAAATAGTGTGTAGCAGAAGAAGTCATAAAAAAAGATATCAATCACAAAGGTAATTAATGTTATTAATGTTGTTGAAATTTTAAAATTTGAAAATCTGAAAAATTAAATATTTGAAGATTATTAGTAATAATAATAATCTTGGAATTATAAGTGTGCAAAAGAAGTCAGAAAAAGAAGATATGAATAAAAAAGGTAATTAATGATCTTGGAATTGTAAAATTTGAAAATATGAAAAATTAAATATTTGAAGATTAATAATAATAATAATAATAATAATAATAATAATAATAATAATAATAATAATAATAATAATAATAATAATCTGAGAATTGGAAATAAGTGTGCAGCAGCAGAGAAGTCAGAAAAAGAAGACATGAATCAGAAAGGTAATTAATGATCTTGGAATTAAAAAATTTGAAAATATGAAAAATTAAATATTTGAAGATTAATAATAATAATAATAATAATAATAATAATAATAATAATAATAATAATAATAATCTTGGAATTCGAAATAAGTGGACAACGTTAAAGTTTGTCTGAAGAATACATTAACGCGAATAATAAAATTAAATACATTAATGAGAAAAAAAAAATAACACACATTCATGTCTCTTTTCAAAGTAAACTATACAAAATAACATTCCATAAGAATATTTAATATTAGCTTACAAAATTTGACCATGTATTTAAACAAAATTTGATAACTAAAATAATGTAAACAATTAATTTAATTTTCTATACTGGACATTACAACAATTTGCAAATTACATCTATCTATAATAGTAATTGAATCTCTATAATCAGAACATTGTCCTTGAAAAATTAAATTCAGAATACAATCTTGAATTTTCACAGCACTAACAACACTATCATATGAATTCGGGTTAGTCCACTATCAAAGATCAATTTGTGATCTTCACAGAGTGCATGGACATAACAAAATTCCCTCCATCCACAACCAAATTTAACACTAGCTTTGGTGGCCTTATCAGAATTTTGCAATTTACTTCACTATTATGTCGATGAAAGACAACATACTTTAACCTGTTTTCCGGAATATAATTTGCAAAAGCAAAACGAAGATCCTAAAAGAAAATAAACACATGTATGAGAGTTATCAAATAAACTAACTAAACTTAAAAGAGTTATCAAATAAGGGACATAATAAGTAGTCATTCCACTACCGGTTTCTGCACATCTTTGAGAGGAAGTCCAAACTCGAAGTAGCACAAAAAATCTCCATTAACGATTTTATCAGAAAAAAAAATGAATAATGAAAACAACAATGAGAACAAAGGAAGGAAAGGATTTCACCTTGATGCTGAAACAAAAGATGGATATGAATGAAAATCCCATTCCACTTGCACTACAGGTTGCTGCAGAAACTGAAATGTAGATGAAAAAAAGGTGTTCAAAATTTAACAAAGAAAGTTTAACAACAAAAAAGAGATCTCTTTGAGTGGAAGTCCAAACCCTAAGTAGCTCAAAAAAAATCCATTAACGATTAATCACCAAAAAAATGAACAATGAAAACAACCATGAGGACAGACGAATAGAAGAAGAAAAAGATCTCACCTTGGTGCTTGAACATAAGATGGATATGAACGAAAATCCATTTCACTTCCACTACCGATTGCTGCAGAAACTGAAATGTAGATGGAAAAACTCCAAAATAGATTAAATCAGCAAAAAAGTGAAAAATGAAAAAAAAAACCATGAGGACAGACGAAAAGAAGAAGAAAAAGATCTCACCTTGGTGCTTGAACATAAGATGGATATGAACGAAAATCCATTCCACTTCCACTACCGGTTGCTGCAGAAACTGAAATGTAGATGAATATCATTTTTATGCTGTCAAAAGTAACAAAAAAAACACAAAATCAACCATGTGAACAACAAAGAAGCAAAGAAACGGTGGAAACATGAAAAGAACGAAACTTTGATAAGAAAAACCAAAAAAGTTTTCATTTTTATATTGTGGAACAAAGAAATCGTAAATGAGATGAACATAATCCACATAACAGAAGCAATAATCACCTCGAGAAGGAGAAGGCAGAAATGAAATGAAGAAGCCAGAAATGAAGAACCATACAGGAAACCTAGAGAAGAAGAAACCAAAAGGCAACGGAAAAGAAAGAGAAACTGGGGAAGTTGAGTAATAGGAGAAAGAAACGCTGAAAGTGTATATAAAGAAATGGAGTATTTAAAGAAATGGAGTTTTGCACACGTGTAAGTCATACAGAGTGCCACTTGTCATTCCCAGAATGAGTTTCAGCTTGCTATTTTTAGTTAAAATTTCAAAAAATTTCTTTTTGAATTATTTTTAGAACTTACCTTTTATTTTGTATTATTTATAGACTTCCTACAATACGGAAAGCTAACTTGTGCAATAATTTATATAAATATAATTATTTAATATTTGCTTAGGGCATGTCTAAATAAATAATTTTTAAACTTTTGAAAATAGAAAAATAAATTAAATTTTACCATTAGTTAAATTAATTTGAGTATAATTTAAAAAATTAAAAAATTAAAAATGATATAAGTATTTTTTACAAATTAGTAGTTTGTGTATAAGTTAATTTTAATATTTAAAAAAATTATCTTCTAATAGTTAATATGAAGAAATGTATGAGTGAATTATAATAGACATATAATTATTGTTTTTAATATAAATTATTAGACGTCACTGTACCATAAAACTTATAATCTTTAAGATAAAAAAAACTAGTATAAAAAATTATATATTTAGAAAAATCTCTACATTCATAAAATGTTCCTAAGATATTTTAATGACATGTTTATGAATTATATCTGTGTTAATTATTAACATTTTTAATTAACTATTTCTTAAAAAAATACTATAAACTATAATAAATAATATTTTAAACAAACCACAAATTTTCCTAGAGACCAACATTAAACTAATAAAGAGAGAAGAGGGACACATGTAAACAAATAAGCCATGTAAATGTTAATATACACATTTATACCACTTGTTCTAAGTTAACTTACTTTAAAAAATACAAAAATATTATTCACACTTTATTTAATGTAATTTAATTTCATAATAATTTGTATAATATGAACTCATAAAATAAGGATGTATAGACTTATATATTTTTCTATAATAAATAAAGTGATTTATATTAGTTTGAGTTCATTGCTATTGCTAAGATAGTGCTATAATTACTAAATAAATTTGAATCAAATTGAGGATGAGGACTTCCTTAAATAATTTTGGGATATTATTTATAAAATAAATATAAACAATAAAATTCTTCATTAACACAGCTAACACAATCCAACTTTACATGAGTTAAATCTAAAATATTATTATGCATATTTAAATAACAATAATATTTCTATTATTATTATTATTATTATTATTGAGGAAAGCAAAGAAGTTATAATGACTGTATATCTGTTCATTTTTTTACTGTAATAAAAAATAGTTATAAAATATAAGAACAATTATTATAATTAAAAATAGTTCTTACTGTATTAAGATAAAATAGTGATAAATATTAGAAAAACAACTCTAAAAATATGCTGTCTTTTAGTTTTTAAATTATTATTATTTGTAATTCGGATAGTTTATATTGTTTTCTTTTTCAAATGTGTATATGTGTTTTAAAATGTTTTCTTTGTAATTTCATAATGTAAGGTAACAATTTTCTCTCATTATAAACTTAAAAATTGACAAAAACAATAAGTGATTCCTACATTTTATTGGTTATATGCTAAGCATGGTTGAACATCTTCATAAAAAGATAAAGTTCAAAAGTTCCCAGGATAACAAGAATTATTTTAAGACACTTAAATGAGTCTACTTATTCTCACAGATTAAGATACGTAAAGTCATCACAAGTCATTTTCACCGTTTAAAATTATTTAATATCTATATAATTACGAGTCGTTTTCACCGATTAAAATTATTTAATCATCAATTAGAATTATTTTATTTAGGATTTAGGTATATATATGTAGGACTAACAAAGTAGGTTGAATATTTTAGTTCACCAATTTGTTTAGATTTATCTTGTATAATTTATAATCTGTGTGGATAAACTCATGAGGTGTGCAATAAATATGTGAAACATTAAAACACAATTATTATTGTAACATTTGGATGTAGATTTTTTTTTAAAGATTTTTATATATGTGGATTGACCTGCAAGTCAATCATTATGCGAGGAAAGTCAATATAAAGCAAGATTAGAATCTTGGAGTGTCATTTTGCTAACATGGGCATGTTGTAGATATCACCTTATTTAGAAGCAACTTTTACTTACCTTATTAGTATAAAAGAAAAACTTACTTACCTTGATTTTTAAGATATTAAAAATTAAATTTCACCATTCCTTTTTATAGTGAAAGAATAAAGTTAATGTTACGATGATAAACATGTTGTAATCTAGAAAGTTGATACCTATAATCAATTTAGTGTATGATGGAGACAAGTTGATACTTTAAGAGTACTTAAATAGCAAATTCTGTAACTTATATAATGAGATTCAAAGATAATCATAAAATATTTTAATTTACAAGAGATTATTCAAATGCAGATTAAAAGTGCTTTCTTTACAATGGAACATCTCAGTACCATATTTAGTTTTCCTTTATATATTTCAGCTTGTTTTGAAAAAGACCAATAAATCATTGTAATTAAAAGAAAGTAAGAATCTTCCTATTTTAATCCCGATTTGTTAAAAAAGTTTTTGTTCACTATACATAATGTCTGATGAATCATTTTGTACTTTGGAATTATAGTTTAATTGTGTGATTTGGATTTTTGAATTATACTTTAAATGTGTGATTTAGATTTTCTTCTTATAAGATCGGGTTTCTCATTGGTTTTCTTGATCTTCAGGGTTTAGTGATCTTTTAAATTTTTTAGTCTTTAATCCTTTTGTTTTTACCGAATGATTATGAAAAGAACCTGAAAAGATCCTTGACGTTTAAGTAAATATGAGTAGAATTTGCAAGTGTGAGAATTAAAAAGTTATTTATGACACTTGATTGTCTATGCTATTTATACATTTTCGATTCTTACTCTTATGAGCCCACTCATAAAGATTTTTAAGAGTTTTGTTTGGATTTAAGTGGATTGAGTGTCGATCATTCGGTCATTTGACCAATCGGTAGCACATATTTAAATACTGTGATTCACAACATAATTCTGTTTTCATGACACACTATTCATCCAGATAAAAAAGAAAATCACGAAAAGATCAATAAAAAAGATACTTAGGAAACAAAAATTCAACAAAGAAAAAGCTCAACAGAGAAAACGAGCCGGGAAAAAACTAAAGGAAAAATAAACATGAAAAAAATGAATAATAGAAAAGAGAAACAATAAAAGAATACACAAAACAAAAAATAAGAAAACTTAGAAGAACCGTAAATACTTTTGCACTTTAGGATAATATTTTACATATAATTCTTTTTCATATTTTACATCTTTTATATTGAAAGCATTAATGTTGGGAACCTGTTTTTATATTTTTTTATTAATACTAATATTTTATATATGCTATTCTTTATTTATTCACTTTTCTATAAAAATCTATATTACTTAAGGTTTGTTATTTGATTTCTTAATAAAAAAATAATTATTTTTGTACTGGACCAGAGTGCTAGACTTAGTTCTAGGTGATCAGACATCGACACCTGTGTCAAACAGGTAAACTGGATGGTCTGGTCGTGATAATGAGCCACGTAAGTAGGACTAAGGTAAGTGTGAGTTGAGGTTCCTTCGTATACTCAACGTGTATAAGGCCTGGTCAGCAAAAAAGTGTGACTGGTGTGTTTAGTACATTCGAGTCTAGCATAAGTAAAATATTCTCTAAAAACGCCTGAGTCCAAGAGCGCTAGGGTTTTGGGGATAAGCTGCATGCATGATACTTAAAGGCTTGTACGCCTAAAGTGGACAAATGAGTTCCCTGATGCTGGTACATGAGTTGGTACCCTGGCGGCCATGCTGTTAAGATTATGCATTCCAAGGAGGAAAGATTCTGACGGTTGTCGTACTAAGATTGTGCGCATTGTAACAGACTCCCCTCCCATCAAACCTACTTTTACTCGAGATAAGGTTCTCGGGAGAGAAGGGTTGTTACAAGAAGTAACCTAAAAGTAGTCTATAAAAGGGACTTGAGATCCCTGGTAAAGGTACACCATTTCTAAAACTGAAACTACTTGCTTACTTACTCATTGTTTCTATAAACCATGTACTGACTTGATCGTCGGAGTGCAATAAACAGGTAGGGCCCCCTCTGTTTTAAACGGAGTCGCGTTCCAACATCCAAATGAAATAGCAAATTCCCGCAGAGGCAGACAGAGTCACAATCCGTTCCTAGAGTCAACCGACAACTAGGTCAACCGACAAGAACATTTAGCGCCCACCGTGGGGCCCGATAAAACTAGGTCTCATCCACAGTTGTGATCAAGCTACCAAGCGATATGAGGAATACTCGACAAGGTCCATCTGGACAGGAGGAAGGTGACAATGCCACCCTACAACAACTCAAGGAATCGTCAACACTCTCTAGCAGATAGTGGCGACGTCCAAGGCTGACCAGGAGAGGGTTTTGGCTGAGGTACAGGTCGAGCAAGCAATGAAAAGTTACGCAGGGCCAATGAGGAGATGTGTTGAGATTTACAACGCATGGGGGAACGCGCATCAGGGAAGCAAAGCCGGCCTATTCCAGTTAGGGCTGGCCCTATGTCGTTCTCCCAAGCGATCATGAATGTCATGATACCAACAAATTTCATGACACCCGGAATTACTTTCACAGGTACCGAAGACCCGGAGCCCCCATCACGACTTTCCATACTTAGATGATGATCTCCCGAGGAACAGACGCCATGCATTGCAAGCTGTTCATTGGTTCATTGGTCTCCCTGACCGACACAAAACCTCATTCGATCAGTTCTCTACTTTGTTCAGGGAGCAGTTCATAGTCAACCGAGCTCCACTCCCCGTCTCTTTCGACCTCTTCAGGGTGAAGCAGTACCAGGGGGAGCCCTTGAAGGACTTCCTGAACCGGTTTGGGGCATTGGTTGTAAAGCTCCACACCAAGGATGAAGCTCTGATGGTGCACGCCTTTGGGCACGACATTCTATCAAGGCCGTTCAACGATTCTTTGATAAGGAATTGGGCGAAGACGTTTAGCGAGATCCGGCAACGAGCTATTGCCCACATCGACACCGAAGAACAGGTAACGGTAGAACGTGGAAGCGTTGGGCCGACGAAGCCCCAAGAGAGAAGCCGAGCTCAACCCATGAGAGTACACGAAGCTGCCATGGAGAAGAGATTTGATGGAAACTGTCCAGCCACACACAACCCCATAATAAGGAGGATGAAGACCTATAGGTTGTTTATTGATTTAATTGCAAATATGGGTCTAATTGGGCTTTTGTTTATTTTTGTAGGCCCAATCAAGAGGACAACTCTAGGGAAAACATATCCAAGAAGCCTCCAAGTCATCAAAACATAAACTAGAGCTTTGGTCAGAGGAACACAAGAAGACTGAGTTTCTGCTGACTAGTCAACATTATTTTTGGGCCAAGCTTTAGCTTAAATAAATTGTATAAAGTTGTTTAGGATTTCATGGGCCATGTATTGGGCCTAGTAGCATAAAATAATTGCACCAAATATTTTGGCCAAGTAGTATAGGTTTTTGGGCTTGTATTTGGGCCAATAGTAAAATATGACTAGTTAGGGTAACAATTGGACTTCTTTGAGCCCAATGTAACCCTAAAACGTCTAGGGCATATTAGAGAACGAAAATACCTTGGCATGGAGCACATGGACGTCCACATGGCAACATAGAAGTGGAGAGGATTTAGCATGAAAGGTGTGAGCTAAACATGGAAAACATGACTCCATATGGTACCTTCTCATTGGAGAGTTTTATTTTGAATTTTCAAATTTTGGCTCCAAAATGTTCAACCCTCTCTGATGTGAGTTGATTTTAGAGTTGTTCATTAGGTGACACTTTTTAGAATTAGGATCTGAATTCTTAAGCAATTAAGGTGAGTAATCTAAGGAAAATCCCCACTGGACATTAACTTAACAAGTGTTAAGTAGATGTGAAGGTTCATTTCCAAAGACCCAAGGATAAACACAAGTATAAGTGATTATGAATGCCAATTGATGGTGCGAATCAAGAACACAAGGCAATTAACATGAACGGAATAGAAACACAATTTAAAGACAATGAACCAAATAGAATCATCATATAAAGCATATGAACCGATTAGATTCAAGAAATAACACAATTCTACCGATTGAAATCAAGAAAAAATGAACAAGACATGTTTAGAATTTGATATGGAATGGAAATGGAATTAGAAGATGAATGATAGGAAAACTTATGTGGTTGAAGCAAGGGAAGAGGTACACGCCACTTGGAAGGTGAATAAACTGCAAGATGAATGAAGGTTGCTGCCACTTGAGAGCTCCCAAAGACTCACAAGATAAGACTAGGAAAGGAGAAGCAAGTGTCACAAATTCTCACTCAATTTGAGTATAGTAACTTTACTTCAATTTCAATGTATATTTACATGAGCCAAGCACCTCTATTTATAGTGTGAGAGGGCTGAAATTTAGTGGGAAAATTCAAATGAAAACTATTTGAAAATGGCGCCTAAAAACATGTCACATGGAAGGTGTGACTTTGTTTCTTATTCTCATAAGCCCTAAAATCCTATCCACACCTTCCTTTTATGTTCTTTTTAAATCTAATCTAAAGAATTTACAAAAAGAGACATCAATTGATGCTCATCTACTAATGCTTGTGCCCTTGCTCTTTAGTAATCTTCTGAGGCATGATGGATGATGAAATCATGTTTTGGGCTTGGGCCTCAATTTGGGCTTGGGATTTTATTGGGCTTGGGCCTCAATGTTAAAAACACTAATAAGAAGAACTTTAAGTGTTTTGGTCCTTGACCATTCCTCCTATTGATGGAATCTTCTTTTGCTTGTTGAAATGACCCTTCAAGGTTGGCATTCATGGTAATCTTTTTATGGATTTGGGTCGTATCACTCTCTCCTATAAATTGAGGTGCTTGGTTCATGTATTTTCAAGATTAATGAATGAATGAATTGCTGCCCAAATTGCTAGCCAATTTCACTCTTGTCTCTACCTCTTTAGGATAGACACTTAGTCTTCAAATTTCCACTAGATCAAGTGGGTATGCCTCACCTATCACTCTCTATAATTAGCCTTCACCTTCAAGGAATCCACAAGCTCTACGTGAGCTCTCTTTCCATTTCAATCCATGAAGCTTCCTTATCTCTCCACCAAGAAAATCCAATTGGAATGAAGGCACAACTCCATCAAGTGGTATCTAGAGCCAAGGTTCTTCAAGAGCTAAGTGTGCCTTCTTCTTTTCATTTTAATTTTTGTGTTTGATTTTGGATTTCGTGTTGTTCTTAATGTCCATATTTGTCTTGCTGTTTTTGAATTTCTAATTTGATTTGGTGTGCTGTTTGGAAATTCCAATCGGTGCCTTGTGCTTAATTGTTCTTGAGCATTCCTTGTGCAATTTTGTGTAGGATTCCTTTTAGTTTTTGTGTTGCTGTTTTAATTTTGCTTTAGTTGAGTCTTCTTGATGTTTTAATCGATTCATATTGTGTTGATTTGAGTCATTTTGATTTTTAAATCCAATTCTGTTTTGTCAAGTCATGTGCATCCTAAAATGTCATGAATTCTATGTAGTCCTTTTATTGATAATTTTGGTTGTTTGATTTAAAAATTGAGTACAATTTATAATACTGTTTTTGAGCCTTTGGTGCATTTTAATTTTTAGATTTGAATTCATACTTGTGTGCTAGATCCATACAAGTTCATATACATCCATTTTATTGTGTCTTTGAAGTTTATTAGTACTGTTTTTTAATTCCATATTAGGTTTCCTGAAATTGTGCTGACTGAGTTTTTTATGAAAACTAATTTTGTTGAAGAAAAATTGTGAAACTCTGGATCTGAATAGATTGAAGTGTTAGAAGAAAAGTGAAACAAAATTCAAAATACATAGAAAATGATAAATAAAAAACAAACAGCGTGCAATCTGGTGCAAACAAAAACGGTGAAGTGGCAACAAATTTGAAAAATTTATCACAACTAATTGGCGCATTGTTTTGGTGTGATTCCAATGCCAAAATTGATCTAATATCTTGAATTGTCTGTGATTTATATTTCACATTCAAAATTGAATGGTCCAACTCAACATAAATTGTTTAAGTCACGCATTTTATACCTCAAAATCTCAGTAGTATTGTTTTGGTTTTATTAATCCAATTCTAGTGTCATTCTTTAGGGTCAATTTGTGTGTCACATTTTGTTGAGTGCCTTATTTTTTGTTTGTTTGTCATATTCATTCAATTACTCTTCAAGTTATGTCATATGCCTACTCTCTTTACTGTAGTCCAATTACAAGTTGAATTTTTGTTCCTTTAAATTTTGTTGACCTCTTTCTTGGTGGGAGGATTTTAAAGGTGCCTTGATAAGTTTGGAGCTAACATCTTTGGTGATAGCTTTATCACTTAAATAGGTGAAAATTTGAATACCAAGTTGAATATCCTTAAGTGGTATAGCAAGAGGACAACAACAATCTTTACAAAGTCTACACATAGAGGGAGTGCAAATAGAAAGATTACCAAAAAGAAAGAAGTGCATAGAATAGGATTTGCTAAAAGTTGTGATCCAATTTTTCATTGTATTTTCTTTGAGTTGTAATTGTATTAAACCTTGAACAATTAGTGGATTAATTTTGCATTAGATGGTGAGTGTGTCTTCAATGGTTCTAAGTGCCTAGAAGCCTCACCATAGGATACATCTCGTTTAAAGCTTTTTAGTTAGCAATCTTCAATTGTGTTTTTGTTTATTGCTTTGGATTTTGTTTTCTTGCATAAAATAGTGTTTTCATTTTTTATTGTGCTCTAAGTGAATTACTTAGAGAAAGGTTTGTGAATGTTTTGAGGAATAGAATCTGGCTAGGAAAGGCTTGGTACTTAAACGATCCAAGTGATCCACCTCCCTTTCTTGGGAATCTACCTACATTGCTCAACCTATCTTTCTTATAGTAATAACTTTTAACACATAACTTTAACATGTCTTCTCATTCTTCAAGTCCAAATGAAAGTGATCGAAAGTCTACCAAAACTCTTTTAAAACAATTAGCTAAACACTTTCAAGCACTTTCATATAGACAACTGCAACATGAGACCCTACTAAAAGAAAGGGATGCTCACTTTGCTAAAATGGAAGAAGAGTTACAACTTGTTAAAGAAAAGGGTGAATACATCACAAAATCAACAAGATCTTCAAAAGCATCTAGCTCTAGGTTGAGTGATTCATATGATGAAAAAAATCTTAGAATGCATGAATATTATCAACCTCAATCTAAGAGAGTTAGAAGGGAAGAAAAAGAAAATAGTGAAAGAGCATATCCATGTGAAGACGAGTTAATGATGATCCGAAGAACCCTCAACAACCAATCTAGTGTGAACCAAGAGACACAAAGAGAGAACATTTTCCATACAAGATGTAAAGTTTTAGAAAATTTATGTTCTCTCATTATGGATAGTGGCTCTTGCTACAATTGTTGTAGCGCTAGGGTGGTTGAGAAGCTAAATTTACAATTAATACCTGATCCTAAACCTTACAAACTTCAATGGAAAAATGAAGATGGGGAATTAACTGTAGACAAGCAAGTGAAAGTCAAATTTTCTATGGGAAACTATAGAGACAAAGTTTTATGTGATGTAGTTCCCATGGAAGCTTGTCATATTTTTTTGGGTAGACCATGACAAATTGATAAGAAAACTATGCACAATGGTCTTACCAATGAGATCTCTTTCACTCATAGGGAAAATTTTTTTGTACTCTATCCCTTATCACCTTCAGAAGTGATACAAGACCAAGTACAAATGAAAAAAAGAAGAAGTAGAAAACCAAGAAAAAGCCCTTAAGGAAAAAGAGGCGTGGGAGAAAAGTGTTCCTTCCCACAAGGTCATTCAGAAAGAAGAAAAAAAATTTGAAAAGATACTTCTTTCTGAACAACCTTCAGGCCTCCTACTTTGTAAAGGAACACATAGAAAACTTCTTAAATAGTCTCATGAAGGAGAACTCATGGGCATTTTGAAGTTGATAAAACTCTAGAACTTTTAAAAAGAAAATTATTTTGGCCACACATGAGGAAAAATGTCCAAAATTATTGTCGTGGATTCATTTGTTGTTTAAAAGCTAAATCTAAGGCAATGTCTCATGGACTCTATACTCCTTTATCTTTTGCAAGTGCTCCATGGGAAGACATAAGCATGGATTTTATATTAGAACTTCCTAGGACAACAAGAGGTTTTGATTCCCTTTTTATGGTTGTGGATAGGCTTAGCAAGATAACACATCTTATTTCATGCCATAAAGTGGATGATGTTAACAATATCTCTAGGCTCTTCTTTAGAGAAGTGGTAAGACTTCATGGTTTACCTAAAAGCATAATTTCAGATAGAGATCCAAAATTTGTACGCCATTTCTTGAGGACTCATTTGGAAACACTTGGAACTAAGTTGAAATTTTCAATTTCTTATCATCCTCAAACGAATGGTCAAAATGAAGTTGAAAATATATCTCTTTCTACTATGCCTAGGACAATCATGAGAGACAACCACAAATCTAGGGATGAGTTCCTTCCCCATATTGAATTTGTATATAATAGGGTGGTTCATAAAACTACTAATATTTCTCGATTTGAAGCTGTGTATAGATTCAATCCTCGTACTCTTTTGGATTTGTTACCTCTACCTAAATCACAAGAATTTGTGCATAAGGAAGGAGTAACAAAGGCGGAATTTGTTAAGAAAATGCATGAGAGGATTAAGGATCAATTACAACAAAAAATAGAGAAATACTTGAAACATAGCAATAAGGGAAAGATAGAGATAATTTTTTAGGAAGGAGATTGGGTTTGGCTTCACCTTAAGAAGGATGGATTCCCTACTAAGAGGAAATCCAAACTTAGTCCCCAAGGAGATGGTCCTTTCCAAGTCCTCAAAAGAAACAATAATAATGCATATCAAATAGACCTGCCTGAAAAATATGTAGTACATACTACTTCCAATATTATGGATTTAACCCCTTTTGTAGGTAGTAAAGATGAAGAGGCAGAAGCATTCGATTTGAGGACAAATCCTCTTTAAAAGGGAGGGGATGATGAAAGAGGCCTAAGCACAAGCCCAAGTACAAGCCCAACAAATAGAAGATCAGGGCCAACTACTAGAGCTATGACAAAGAAGATACAAGAGGAATGGCAACTTACTGATTTTTATACAACTGCTGAAACTAACTCATTTGATTTGTTTGATGACTCCAATAGATGGACATTTGATCATGGAGGATGAGCATAGTTTTCAAAGCAGGAATAAGGTTGTTGTTCGAGATCAACCCTGTAGATTTGAGGATAGATCCTCTAAAGAAGGAGGGGATGATGGAAACCGTCCAGCCACACACAACCCCATAATAAGGAGGATGAAGACCTAGAGGTTGTTTATTGATTTAATTGCAAATATGGGTCTAATTGGGCTTTTGTTTATTTTTGTAGGCCCAATAAAGAGGACAACTCTAGGGTGAAGGAATGTACAAACATATCCAAGAAGTCTACCAAGTCATCAAAACATAAACTAGAGCTTTGGTCAGAAAAACACAAGAAGACTGAGTTTTTGTTGACTAGTCAACATTATTTTTGGGCCAAGCTTTAACTTAAATAAATTGTATGAAGTTTTTTAGGATTTCATGGGCCATGTATTGGACCTTGTAGCATAAAATAATTGGACCAAATATTTGGGCCAAGTAGTATAGGTTTTTGGGCTTGTATTTGGGCCAATATTAAAATATGACTAGTTTGGGTTAAAAGTGACTAGTTAGGGTAACAATTGGGCTTCTTTGAGCCCAATGTAACCCTAAAACGCCTAGGGCATATTGGAGAACGAAAATACTTTGACATGGAGCACATGGACGTTCACATGGCAACATAGGAGTGAAGAGGATTTAGCATGGAAGGTGTGAGCTAAACATGGAAAACATGACTCCACATGGCACCTTCTCATTGGAGAGTTTTATTTTGAATTTTCAAATTTTGGCTCCAAAATGTTCAAGCCTTTCTCCTATAAATTGAGGTGCTTGGTTTATGTATTTTCAAGATTAAAGAATGAGTGAATTGCTGCCAAATTGCTAGCCAATTTCACTCTTCTCTCTACCTACCTCTTTAGGATAGACACTTAGTCTTCAAATTTCCACTAGATCAAGTTATTAGGCCTCACTTATCACTCTCCATACTTAGCCTTCACCTTCAAGGAATCCACAAGCTCTACATGAGCTCCTTGTCCATTTCAATCCATGAAGCTTCCGCATCTCTCCACCAAGAAAATCCAATTGGAATGAAGGCACAACTTTATCAAGATGACTGACCAGACATGTACCCTACGAACAGAAAAAGCATCAGACTAGGGCGAAAGTGAAGGAAGACTTGCCCTGTCGACATAAGTTCAAAATGAGCCAGAAGGAGTTGATCGCCATCCCAGACGTGGCTAACAAGTTGAAGTTCCCCCCAAAGAGTGACAAGAATTTGGGGCCAAGTAAGGGCACTTGGTGCAAGTTCCATAAGGCCTTTGGGCACAACATGTGAAACTGTATAGCACTGGGATACCGATTGGCTGATCTGGTGAAGGGTGGCCTCCTTAAGGAATATCTAGAGAAAGGTCAAGAAGCCTCGATGGTGGTGACCCCAGCAGTGGATCGGGGACACAAAGTTCCATTCCATGGCGAGGTCAACACGATCTCTAGGGGATTCTTAGGGGGAGGATGCAATGCCTCCCAGCGAAAGAAGTACGCTAGAGAAGTGATGACAGTAGAGGCGTGGGAGCTTGACCAGTCGCCCGAACCCGACCTTTACTTCACTAAGGCTGATTTGAAGGATGTGGTCCCACATGACAATGAACCAGTGATAATTTCGGTGGTCACCGTCGGGAGAAGGGTACACTGAGTCCTCATCAACCAAGGGAGCTCGACCGATGTAATGTTTTGGTCAACCTTCAACAAATTGCAGTTGTCGCCCGACCAGCTGAAATCATACGACGACTGTTTGTACAGTTTCGCTGGAGACCAAGTGGAAGTAAGGGGGCACGTGGAGTTAAGGACGACCATCACAGACGGCACCACATCTCGAACCGTCAATATCAGATACCTCGTCGTTAACGCTCCTTCAGCTTACAACATTCTCCTGGGTAGGCCTGCCCTAAACAGGTTAGGAGTAGTGGCCTCGACGAGGCAAATGAAAATGAAGTTGCCTTCCCATGAGGGAGGGGTAATTACCATCAAGTCTGACCAGAAGGTGACAAAGAAATGCTACGATAATAGCTTGAAGACTAGAAGAGGAGTATGCGCAATATCCGCCCAGCTCCAAGAGGTAGAAGGGGTCACTCGTGCAGAGATCGCCTAGGAAAGGCGACCTGAGCCTGTAGGTGAGGTTCAGGAAAGAGAGATGAGAGGAAAGAAGTTCAAGCTTGGCAAGTCCCTAAGCCAAGAAATGAAGAACCAAATCGTCGAAGTCATAACACAACATCTGATCGCCTTTGCATGGTCTACCTTAGACATGCTCAACATCAACCCTGACATTCTGTGTCATCGACTCATGATGGACCCAAAGGTCAGGCCTGTCTTACAAAGGCGAAGGAAGTTCAATGAGGAAAGACACCTGATCATCAGGCAAGAAACTCAAAAGTTGTTAAGTGTTGGTCACATAAGGGAAATCCAATACCCTAAGTGGTTGGAAAACGTGGTGTTGGTCAAGAAGGCCAACGAGAAGTGTAGAATGTGCGTCGATTTTACGAATTTGAACAAGGCCTGTCCGAAGGATTCATATCCATTGTCCAGCATCGACGCCTTAGTGGATAGCGCGTTAGGCTGCCGACTTCTCAGCTTTCTGGATGCCTTCTTGGGGTATAACTAAATCCGGTGCACCCCCAAGATGAACCCAAGACAACATTCATGACAGAGCTCTCTAGCTATTGTTATAAGGTGATGCCTTTCGGGCTTAAGAATGCCGACGCAACCTACCAGAAGCTGATGGATAGGGTTCTCGCCTCCATGATAAGACGAAACGTGCAGGCATATGTGGATGACATGGTCGTCACCTCCAAGGAGAAGGACCAACACATTGCTGATCTAGAGGAGCTATTCACCACAATAGCCAGGTACAATTTGAAGTTGAATCCCGAAAAGTGCGTATTTGGGGTGGAAGCAGGGAAGTTCTTGGGGTTTCTCCTCACTGAGCGGGGAATAGAGGCGAACCCCGAGAAGTGTGCGACGATCATGGCAATGAGAAGCCCGACCTCGATGAAGGAGGTACACCAGCTGACAGGACGAATGACCGTCCTGTCTCGGTTTTTATCAGTTGGAGGAGACTGAGGGCATCCCTATTTCCAATGCTTGAGGAGGAACAACCAAGCTAAGTACAAAGCATTGGTTGCAGGAATGTTGCTAGCCAAAGATATGGGCGCTCGAAGTTTGTTGGTAAAAAGTGACTCGCTGCTAGTAACTGGACAAGTTACGGGTGAGTACCAGGCCAATGATCCCAGATGACCTCATATTTAAAGTATGTGATGCTCTTAAAGGAGACCTTCGCTACATTCGAGCTGGCACACGTTCCTAGGGAGCACAATGCCCGAGTCGACTTACTGGCCAAGCTCGCCAACTCGGGCAAGGGGGGCCGACAAAGGTCAGTTATCTAGGAAACCCTAAAAGTGCCCAAGATCATCACAGGCTACACGGAGGAGGTCCAACAGGTGAGTATCTTAGAGGGTGGAAGAAGAGAGCACCGATCGTTGACACAAGAAATGCAAAGGGTGCCCAAGGTAAGTGTTTATGACTTGTCAGTGGGAGAATCGTCGGACGTTTGCTTAGTCGACGTGGGTGAAACCTGGATGACACCTTATAAGTGTGACCTGGCTGATGGCCTACTCCCGCAAGAGCCGACGGAGACCAAAATCGTCAAGAAGAATGCATGCAAATACACTTTGGTGGATGGAAAATTGTTCAGGCATGGCTACACTCACCCTATCTTGTCATGTGTGAGCGGTTAGTAGTGCACACGTATCACGGTTGAGCTCCATGAAGGTATCTGTGGGAGTCATATCGGTGGATGAGCTCTCTCATCAAAAGGTGTTCGAGCAGGGTATTACTAGCCGACCATGAAGGAGGATTGCACGAGGTACGCACAGTGGTGCAAACAATGCCAACAACTCGTCGATTGGCACCATGCACCCCCGAAGGAGTTGCGATCGATCCACAGCCCGTGGCCTTTCCACACATGGGGAATTGATATCCTGGGCTTGTTTCCCCTAGCAGTTCGCCAGATGAATTACCTGATGGTGGCCATTGAGTACTTCACCAAGTGGATAGAGACCGAGCCCGTCGCACATATAACAACCCACAAGGTTCAGCACTTTGTGTGGAAGAACATCGTTTGTTGTTTTGGAATCCCAAAGCGTTTGGTGTCTGACAATGACAACTAGTTTGCAAGTCAGCAGCTAGGCAAGCTATGCACGGAGCTAGGCATCAGGTAGGTGTTCACCTTGGTAGAGCACCCTTAGACTAATGGGCAGGTCAAATATGCTAACTGAGTCCTGCTCAAAGGCCTAAAGAGGAGGTTGGAGAAAGCTAAGGGGACTTGGGCAGACGAGGTCCCTCGAATTGTGTGGGCTTACCACACCACTCCCCAATCCACCACCAAGGAGACACCTTTTAGCTTGGTGTATGGGTCGGATGCTATGATCCCCGTTGAGATCCAGGAAAGTTCATTGCGGTTGCAGAACTTTGTGTCAGAGGAATCTAACGAGGAAAGGAAGGTAAATTTAGACCTGCTAGACGAGGTGAGAGAGCAGGCGCTCATCAAGGATGGAGCCTTGAAAAAAAGGGTGGAGTACAAGCAGAAGTCTAAGCTGAGACCCCGACTACAGAGATTAATGCAGTAAATTATGTTTCTCCTAGAAGTTGGTTAGCTACTTCTCATTTTGTTCTAGGATTCTTTCTATTTGTAGGCCATTTATGGCACGCGGGAAGAGCTCGCGCAGCTG